>ERZ869936.355-NODE-355-length-46216-cov-6.861247_pt1 | contig 46216 bp, 54 predicted proteins | sample MGYA00520876_ERZ869936 | MGnify/ENA primary metagenome ERZ869936 (study PRJEB32218, sample SAMN09650985) | biofilter metagenome | isolation source: enrty point of leading RO module | place: Saudi Arabia: Thuwal, RO plant located on Red Sea | collected 2016-02-17 ... | reverse complement strand
CCGAAGAGAACTCAACAGAAACTGTATCTTTAGGGTTTTCATCAGTATATAGTCTCCTACCAGATCCTTTAGGTTTTTTACCTGTTCCTACTTTTGGATCTTTCGCTTCCTGTCTGTACTGCCCTGTTGGTGGGATTTCGCCACCAGAGCCAGCGGAGAAGCCCCTGCCAGCGTCTCTACCAACATAATTTCTAGGGTCATACCTATCAGATCTTCTTCTTATAGCTTCGTTTCTTTTCTCGCCCTTCTTAGAACGTGTTCTTTGGTTTTTACAGAACTGCTTCATTGTAAAACCCTTTGGATTGTCGCACTTTGACTTTCTCTTTTTACGTTCAGATGCAGACCACTCCTCTTCTATTGATTCACCTTGAAGACCATTGGGCTCCATATAAGGGTGAGACTTAAGATACTTTTCCATCTTGGGACTGGCTTTTGCTATCTCTTCTAAAATTAATGGAAGTATATCTTTCATTATCACTTACTCTTTTTTTTGCTTTGAGTGACACGCTTAGCCTTTCCCTTTCGGTTTGGGTTCGGGTCTTCCTTTCTCTTTTTCTTGGCTCGCTTTTCCCTTTCTTTTTTAGACATTGCCTTTCTATCGTCCGGGTCTCTACAATAGGGTTTTGTTTTCTGCCCCGGCTGTCTAGCGCAAGGCTTGCCATCATACTTTCCACCAACCTGTACCCAGCCCTCCTTATCAAACCAATCGCGCAATGAGTAGTCTTTTGAAGACGATCTCTTTCCGTCAGTCTTCTTTTCATCCAGTTGTTCGGCAATAACTTCTCGTATGACTTCTTGTATGACCTGTTCAATTTCGTCTAGGTTCTCATTAGTCTTCTTCTTTTTATTGCCCCAATTCTTAGCACCAACCTTGCGGCAACGCACCAGAGCGCCGGAGGCATATGCAGACGGCCAAATCTTGTATCTTGATTTAACTTTATAGTAACATGCGTCTCTCTTCTTCTTCTTCTTCTTTTTCCTAGCAGCAACTTTCTTAGCCCGCTTTTTGCCTTTCTGTTGCTTACGCTTCTTCTTCTCAAGAAGAATCTCTTCCATGATTAAAGCTTCTAGTTCTTGCTTGTTCATTATGAAATCTGCCTTATTGTGTTCCAAAAAACTTGATCAACGATTGTTCCCGGCACTGCGCCAGAGTTAATGGTTCTTCTCAAGTTATTGACGTAGGTAGAAGGAGTATCTGAATCTTTCTGTGGGTGGAACTTGATCACAACGCTCGTTTTATCTCTGGCGGCTCTTTCGACTGTCTCAATAGGAGCAACAATTGTTACGCCGAGCAGTGACCGAATATCAGACAATGTATTCTCAACGCCATAAAAAGGATCAATGACTAGATCCATTTTAACTTCAAAGGTTCTTAGCTTGTAATCATCCTTTGCCTCTGCAATAAATCTTTTCCATTCACTTGTCATAAAATACACCAAACCCTACGCTATAAATAGTAATCTTTTTATGATTGTACCATGAAGATTTGCACTAACATAATTGCGAGAGAAAGCCCAATACAGATCATTGTCTTGGCTGTGAACATTGATTCATTCAATAGCCACCATGTGAGGAACGGGAACACCATGTAGGATATTCCAAAGCTCATAAATCTTGGACCCCACAACTCTCCCATGGCTTCATATGCCAACTTGTTACCGTACCAGAACATCAACATTGACGGCAATCCAAAAAGAACGCAAGCAAGCAGAGCTTTATCTTTCCACCATTCCCAAACAAATTGAGAATTAAAAGCAAACCAAGATACAATTTGTGCGACAAAGAATATAAAACAAGCGAATGCAAATTTGTAACTATACATCAACGCCCACCCCCACAGACCACTTTAAATAGTCATGAAGGTTTGTCTTTCTAAACTTATTCCATTTATCAAGATTGATTTTTATTCCTAAATTATTTGCAAGCTCTAGCCCTTTCTCCCAAGCTAGAACTTCATTTCTCACGACGTCAACAGCATTAGCCTGCGTGAACTTGTTGCCATACGGTTGTTCTATTAGTGCAGGAAAACGCTGGTCATAGCCCTCGTCTTCCGCAAGCAACATGTGCCCAGCCTCATGTAACATAATGAATAGACGCTTCTCGCAGCGAAGTGAAGAATTAATAGTTATAACTTTATCTTCGCGACAGAAGCCACCTACCTCATCCTTGTCGATAACAACAAAAACATCATATTCATCAATCAGGTAAGCCTCTAAAAAGTCTATCTCTTCCCTGCAATCTTGCATCCTTTGCCCCAGAAGTTTTTATTGTTGTACTCATTGGTATACAAGCACACCGAAATCAATCCTTTATCTTCTAGTACATTATAAGTATTCAAAGACAAATTCCCGTACAGAGGCTTACGACGCCTTTTGGGCTTGGTGTTCAAGAAGTCAATACACTTCTGGACAATCTCATCATCCTCCAGTCCAAGTGACCGGAAGTGCTCAAGATCAACATCTACATAAGCAACAAAAGCCCAGATTTTTGAACCATAGCCAGCCATTGGAAGTGAACAATCTGTGTATCTTCCAAGCTTAAGTTTGTCTCCCTCTTTAAAATTGAGACCAGTAAACTCTCCAACCTCTTTAAAACTGCAAGAAAACTCATACATTTTACCCCCTTAATAGATCACGACTAGAAAGACCTAGTGTTGACTTAACACGAAATACTTCTCCGACAACTGTTAAATTGTCACCAGTGCTAAGTTGCATACTAGAAAACTCTACACGCCGATCAAGATCCTCGGGCAGTTGACCCTCGTGGAGTCTAACCTTCGTAACAGGGTCTTCTACAACCATAACCACTTGAGCCGGATTTACATAAATTTCTCGCAGATTATAGTTGTTTGTATCAACTTTATAAACTTCAACCAACTTTGCCAACATAAATATCCTCCTCACATTCATATACATTTTTAGCTTCTACAAACCAAGACTCACCAGAATAATTAACAATAAGAGAATTATTCTCACCTTCGCCAAATATAACAACATAAGTGGGCTGCTTAGGATAAATACTCGTACCACTCTTTTTCCAAAGCATTGTCCCCTGTGGAATATAAGCAAGGTCTCCAATATTTAATTGGTTAGGCATTGTCAGGATCCTCCTGTTTATGCTTCATCTTTAGCAGTTCTTGTTCTAGGGCACTAACTAACTCTTTTTCTTTTGTGCTGTCTGCGGTTTGCATTCCAGCAAGAGTAGTTGTGTAACCAGAAAGTATAGACATGCAGTCAGCTAGGGTTGCATCCATTCTACCAAGCTCATTACGAATCTTTATAATTTGATCATTTGCTGCAAGGTAGTTTTTCTCCGACGCAACAGCCATAACTGCATTAGAACTGAAGTCCTCGATGTCCACAAGTCGGCTTTTAGCCATCTCCAGTAACTCAGTTACCTTCTGTGGAACATCCTCCAAATCCATAGAATAGCTTACAGTTACTCTCATGTTTCATCCTTTGTCTGTACAATGGCAAAGTTCGTTGTAATGAGCGTTGAAGCAGCTGATGCTGCATTCTGAAGCGCACATCTCGTGACTTTGAAAGGATCAATAACGCCGTACTCAAACATGTCAACCATCTTGTTCTCCGCAAAGTTCCAGCCCTTGATTCCCTTGGAATTGCGAATCTTCTCAACAATGACATCGGGACTAGCACCGGCATTTCTAGCCATCTGACGAATTGGCTCTAGCACTGCCTCACGAACGATGTGAGCACCATTGGTCTTCAGTTTAACTTTCTGCGAAGCTTTAACTAATGACACTCCACCACCGGGCAAAATACCTTCATGTTGAGCAGACCTAACAGCCTCAAGTGCATCCTCGATACGATGTTTCTTTTCGATCATTTCAATCTCTGTGGCTGCGCCAACTCTAATAATTGCCACTCCACTGTTCAAACGACTAATCCGGTCTTGAATCTTTTCACATTCGTAAATGGAATCTGTCTGAGTCAACTCCGTCTTCAGCAGTTCAATCTTCTTGACAACTTCGTCTGGATCTCCCTTACCACCGATAACTGTTGTTCCTGACTTAATGATGTCGATCTTACGACAAATCCCAAGATGCTCTAGCTTAGCTTCTGTTAGGCGCATACCATTGCTCTTTGAAACAAAGTGAGCACCAGTTGCAAGTGCTAGGTCCTTGAGAACATTTTTACGCTCCTCGCCGTAGCGCGGTGCCTTAACGGCTGCTACCTTCATTGTTCCCCGTACAGAGTTCATGATGAGAGCAGCCAATGCTTGTCCCTCAAACTCTGAACCGACGATAACAAACGGACGAGCCTCGCGAGCTACTTGCTCAAGGATAGGTAGAATCTCCTGAACATTCTCAATCTTTTCATCTGTGACAAGGATATAGGGTTCGTCATAAACTACAGCGCCACGGCGTTCATTATTAATGAATGACGAAGAAACATACCCTCCTTCGAACCTGAAGCCCTCTACTAGGTCTAGAGAGGTTTCAACAGAGCGCGCTTCCTCGACAGTGATAGAGCCATCCTTGCCAGCACTGGTGATAGCTTTTGAAACCAGCTTTCCAATCACGCTATCGTTATTAGCAGAGATTGTAGCGATGTGTTCAATGTCATCTTCGCTGGTGATCGGACGTGAAAGTGTCTCTAAGTTTTCAATAACCTCGGCCACAGCTTCGTCTATCTCTCGCTTCAAGATGGTAGGCGAGTAGCCAAGCTGTACATGTGTTTGTGATTCTTTGAAGATCGCTCTTGCCAAAACAGTTGCAGTTGTTGTACCGTCTCCTGCCATAGCGTTTGTTTGAGCAGCAGCTTGCTTAATAATTTGTGCGCCCACGTCCATGAACGGATCATCTAGGTCCACAAAGTTAGCGACTGTAACTCCGTCCTTTGTGATTATTGGACTTCCTTCGCTACTCTTCAAGATTACATTCCGACCGCGTGGGCCAAGTGTGGAAGCCACGTTGTCAGCCAACACATCAATACCGCTAATGATACTTTGTCGCAGGTCAATGCCTGAGCTATACTTCTTCATAAAACCTCTCTTTATATTTTATTCATCTGAAACATTATTCTTATTCTCGGCGTTAACGGAGAATTAGAAATATTTAAAGCTTTGGGTAATTCTATCTTTGGATTACCACTAATAATAGTCTCTGCTATTACTTCTGTCAAGTTAAAACGCTCTAAGGCTTGCTCAACAGATTTATAAACTGCACTTCTATAATCCTTGTTATCTCCTACAATGTTGTGCAGTACCACATTGTACAGTAACATACTAGACACAACTAAAACATTAGCAACGTCTGTTTCGCTATTTAATACAAAAACATAAGCTTTATTGTCATCAGGCTCAAAAGAACTAGAATTTAAAAGATATTGAGGTGTTTGATTCTTTGAACTTTTAACCTCTACAATTACGCCGTCTATATTCAAGTCTTTACCAGCGGTATCTTTTGAAATAAATGCTGATCCGGGGCTCTGATAGTTTATATACGACTTCACTGCATCTTCTATCTTCTCACCTGAGTTACGGGCTTTGGAGGAATAAAACCCCTTCCAAAAGGCATCGTCCTTCGAAACTGGCTCTCCTTCCTTAGTAAAGTTTTTTGGCTTTGGTATTGGGTTTGAAAAGCTACTTGGAAAGTATTTTAACACACGACTTATGTCGTCATGGTAATATCTTTTAGATAGAGAACACAGACGGAAGATTTGCTTTTTTGCTTTGTATTTAGAAATAGAAGCATACTCAGCTTGGCTTAACATCAGATTACCTCATCAACAATGCCAAGCTCTAAGGCTTCCTCCGCCGAAAGGTATACGTTAACATTCTTGTTGATAATGCGCTTAATATCTTTTTCGGTCATTTTAGTCTCAGCCGCAAGAATCTCAATGTACTGCTTCTGAATCTTTTCTACTTCCTTCATTTCGTTCTGCATCTGTGGAATAGCTCCGACTGTACCAGCAGAGACGTTGTGAAGCATTACGCGACAATACTTTCCAATACGCCGCTTACCTTTCGTTCCAGCCGCAAGGAGAGGAACACCAGCAGACATCACCTTGCCAAGTCCTAATGTATGAATCTCACAATCCTTACGGAGAAGACGCATCGTATCATAAACTGCCATCATCTCTCTTGCATCGCCACCATTGGTAGAAACAATAATTTCAAATGGCTGTGAAACAGTTTCAGTGCCAAGGTCTGGGTTTTCTGGGTCCTTGTACTCTTCCTTCTCTCGGGTAGAGTGAAGCGATACCATTCCATAAATAATATCAGAAGTCTTCTCTTCTGCGATATCCCCAATAATTCCCATCTTCCTAATGCTGTCAGCAGCTGTGTCACCAATTAGGTCGCTCAACAGCAGCATTGAAGAACTGTCTTTGGTTTCCTCTGCGACTTCATTCTCATTTTCATTATTAGACTTAGGCATTTTTTCTCCTCTTGCCGATTGTTCTTACTTTACCGTTTGTACCTTGATAAATGACTTCGCACGGGAAAGTATTGGCCCATTTCTTTAAATCATTCTCTGATTCAAACTCTCTAGAATACAACAATGTAGCTACTTTTCCAAGACCACCGCTTCCAAAAACTTTCCATTGATCTTGATCGGTAAGCTTTTCAACTTTGTTCAAGGCTCTCACGCCTCTCTTCACTTCGATCTGGAGGGTATACTTGTTTCCTCCTCGAACCTGCTTCCAAACATAAGCTTTCATTGTGTCCTCCTCTAGTAATGTCTAACATTATATTGGCCAAGCGTCAATCAAATTTCATGCTGTGGATGTACTTTAGCGCACTTTGCCAATCACTATAATTAATCTTGTTCTTAAAAACTGGTGGATAATTGGCGATCATGGTTCGGATAACAACCTCTTTCCAGTTGCTGATTAGCCTTTCATCCATTTCTTTTGACTTTTCAACTTCTTGTTCTGTCATGCCACTCTTTAATAGCGAGGCACTTTTGAACTCATTCAAGAAGGCAATATCTTCTTCTAACTTAACAACCATCAACAGCAATGATGCTTCTGCTTGATGAAAGAAGTTGATAATGCGCCCTGCTTGATAGTAAGCACCTGCAACGGCTGCAACTATAAAACCAATAAGAAAAGAAATAACTACTGCAAACAAATCCATATTACCTCCAAAAAAACAAAAACCACATGGAGCCTATAACAACCCCATGTGGTTAATGCAAGTTATGAATGTTAAGTTTATCAGTTACTCTTATTCTCGCGAATCATGTTGCGAAGGCGCTCTGTCACTCGACGGTAAACCTCGGCGACAAGCTCCTGCTCATCAACAAGCTCAACCTCGCCCAACATTGGTTCATCATCGCCCATGTCGCCCATGTCGTCCATAGGCTCGTCCATAGCGTCCTCATCCTCGTCACCCTCATCATCAGGTGCGTCGGCCATTGGCTCTTCTTCGTCCTCTTCTTCGTCTTCGACTTCCATATCGACTACTGCATCGCCGTACTCGTCTTTAAGTGCGCTGACGAGAGTGCCGATAACATCTTCGATGGCGCTCTCCATTCCATCACCATCGTCCATGGCATCCATGTCGCCTTCTTCATCACGCATGTCGTCCATCTCTTCTGAGTACATTTCCTCATTCTTCGGTGTCGGTGGGGCTGGCTTCTTCGGGGTGCGGTCGCCCTCGACCATCTCCTCTGAGTACATATCTTCATACATGCCCTCATCCATATCCTTTGAGTACATCTCGGATACGAAACCTTCGCTAAGTCCAGCAAGGTTTGCCAACTTCATCATCTTGCGAACCTGTGATTCTTTCAATAACTTGCTCATTTTGAATAATCTCCTAAATGCTCTTCTTGCATTTTACAAATATAAATAGTATCTATTACGCTAAAAGTATCAAAGATCGGGGTATTGTTCTTCTAAAAGATCAAAAATATTTTCTATTTCATCTTCATTCAAAGCAAATACCGACTCTTTTTCTTTTCCATCATTAATAAGTTCTTTGTTTTTTGACAAGTTCTTCTTAGACATCTTGCCTTCAGATTCTAAATATCTATGAACATAAGACAAAATGTCTTTGTCTTTCTCCAAGTATCCAGTCACAATTAATCTGAAGAACTCCGCTTGCTTGAGCTTGTCATGTTGAAGTCTAATTTTTAGATCAACGTGTCTTTTGTCTGTATCATAGAAGACAATTTTCTTCATCCTCTGGCCATACTCTTGATCAGACTCTTCACTCATCAATATCTTGCCTCAATGTGTGTCGAGCTTTCAAAAGCACCGGCAGTAGTTTGTCTGACAAAGTTTGCCTTAGATTGGAATTCTTGAATGCTTGTCGCGCCACTGTAAGATAGACCGCTGCGTATACCGACAACCAGTTCATTTATAACCTCCTTCGCACATCCACGATACGGCACCGTATGTGAGACACCTTCAATTGAAGAGAAACTTCCTCTCCAGTTATTTTGTGCCTCCTTGCTTGCCATACCTCTATATACTTTTCTTTTTCCTTTTTCTGTATCTAAAACTTCACCCGGCGTTTGATCTGTTCCCGCAAGGAGCGAGCCAATCATAACAAGATCAGCACCTGCGGCAAGAGCTTTTACAATGTCGCCACTATTCCTAATCCCGCCATCTGCAATAAGAATTGTATCTCGATCTGACTTAGAACAGTCGATCACAGATTGCAAAGTGGGGATACCATGACCTGTCTGGAGCCTTGTGGAACAGATAGAACCCCCACCAACACCAACCCTGATAGAGTCAGCACCCCAGTCAGACAAATCATTAAATGCCTCAAGAGTGGCAACATTGCCCGCCATGAGATGAATCGTCGTACCAAATGTTTTCTTCAGAGCTTCGAGAGCATACCTGACATTAGAATGGTGTCCGTGAGCAACATCAATACAAAGGATGTTAACATTAGATTCCCAGACAAGTGCAGTAGCTCTCTCAATGAAATCGCCTGTTGTTCCAATGGCAGCACCAAACAAGACTCCAGACTCACTGACTTCAGTGGCCATTTTGACCTGCTCTTCAATCGTATTGTAACGGTGTAGAATACCAAGACCACCGATTTGTCCAATTGAAGTAGCCATAGTAGCCTCAGTAACTGTGTCCATCGGTGCTGAAACAATTGGAAGATGAACCGGTTTACTAAGATTTTTAATATGCTGATTCAGCTTCACAGAAGTTCTTGTAGTAATATCAGAGAATTGTGGCTCTAACAAAACATCATCAAAACAAACAGTTTTTCTCATTTTACTCTTCCTCATCGTAGTTGGCATCACCATACTTATCTTCAAGGTGCTGCTTAAACTCTTCCGTTATCTTCTTTGCCTTGTCCCAACAAGTAGGACAATACAAGCGAACAACTTCTTCTTCGCCATGCACAACAACATTCCAAGTTAAAACCATATCTTTATTGGTCTTATCAAAGTCTTTTCCGCAAGTTAGGCACTCATCTGGCATCTTACCAAATAGTGCAACCTTTGCGGCTAATTCTTCGTCGCCACCTTTCCGTGCATCTTTCAATGCTTTTCTTCTTTGTTCTCTATTCATGCTACGTTTTTCTCCAATAACTTTCTGAACTTCTCTTTTAAGAAAGAGTTAATCCCCAACGGGGCTTGTACCTCCCACACTTTTAGAAGCCCTGAGTCTCTAATTGTATCACACTGCTCAGGACAATCGTCCCAGTGAGCAGTTATATTCATTTTCAATAAAGTCGGCAACTTACATTTGTTTGTAGTATAAAAAATTTCAGTTACCGGCAGATCTAATTCCTTCACCAATTCATCTGGTTTTGGTGAGTTGTCAATGTGTTTCTCAAAACTAAGACCTTTAATTCTTGCGGTAATGATATATACCGTGTTTCCAGAATTTGCTAATCTCCTGAGTATTTCAATGTTCTCGTAGTGGGGGCAATCATAGACTGCATCTATAATATTACCCTCACTGTCATATACATATTTATACTTGATCAATGTATTGTCATAGTCAAAAGAATAATTCATTGACCGGTACTCCCGAGGGCACCATCGCCACGGTCAGAGATTGCGATAGGATACCAATAAGGATCATCAGCAGAAGTTTCCATAAACCGAACAGCAACCACTGGAATCACAACACCTTGTGCAATCTTGTCGCCGGGGTTGATGACCTGCTTCATAGTGCCCATGTTATGAAGGTTTACAAATACCTCGCCATCATAACCAGCATCCACAACACAAGCCCCGACCATAAGGGAACGCTTGGCTGCGTTACCACTACGGTTCATGATTTGAAACATGTATCCGTGTGGAATGCCAAACTTCAAGCCAGTTGCAAGAACAGCAGACTCTCCGGGTCGGAGAACAGTTTGTGCTCCGTCCTTTGGGTTGAAACAAAGGTCAAGACCGGCGTCAGAAGGATTGGCCCGTGTTGGGCGATGCTCACAGTGTGGAAGTGTAACGTATTCGAGAATCACTTCTTCCCTCCTCGAATCGAGTTGTAAATGCTAACGAAATGCTCCATGTCAACCTCGGACTTCATCATTCGGTAAGCCTTGACTGTCATAGAGATTTCATCACCAGTGAGCCAACCCTGCTCTTTGTATTCCTTACGAAGCTCACGCTTCTGCTCCTTGTAAGGCTCCATCGCTTCTTCGATAGCGTTAAGTGATCGGATATACTCGACCATCATCTCAACCTTCTCATCAGAGATTTCACCATATTCTAGATCATTCATCGGACACTCCTATTTTAAAACAATTTATCACATCATTACTAAAAGTCAATAACTCAAGCAACATTTTTATATTCTTTCATCTCGCGCAGAGCAAAGACAGCCTTCTCTTTGTGCTTTGCCTCGCACATAATATCAACATCAAGACCAAAGGTCTCTGGGTATTCCCAGTAAGAATCTGAATGTGCCTGAGGCTTGATCTTCGGATCGTTGTGCTCTACACTACGTGACTGAGAATAGTGGATGACTGGACGCACGTTACCCCACGTTGAGGCAGCCAACCGCATAGCCTCTTCCTGTGTCTGGCCACCATCACAAAAAGTGTGATGATGAATGTCATGGACAATGGGAATACCGATGCGCGAGTAGATAAGCTCGTGTAGCTCTCTAGTAGAGTAAAGAGAAGCCTTATCATCATTCTCGACAGTCAATCGAGTTTTCACCGCATCAGACAAACGCTCAAAATTACGGCAGAAGTTATCACATGCCATTTGTTTGTCGCCATAGCTGGCACCAACGTGAATGTTAATCTTGGCAAAAGGGGTTCTAGGGAGACCCATCTGATCAAAAATCCAGCCGTGCATCTCCAAGTCAGTGATGGTATTTCGAATAATGCGCTCGTTGTCGCTGGTCAGCTTATTGAATGGACCGGGATGGCAAGTGATACGATGACCATGCTTCGTGGCATAGTCGCCGCTCATCTTAAGCCAGTGACGAATACCTTCAATGTCTGGTAGATCGTCCCAATCATATTCTGATGCCCACGGGAATAGATTTGAAGACATACGATAAAACTTAAAGCCGTTCGCCTCATTCCATTGAAGAATCTTGTAGAGATCTTGCACGTTGAGATAACCAAGCTCCGAGGCGTAGTTCACACCTTCTTTATCAAATGTTCTACGAATCATAGAACGATTAGTTGTAATCCTCTGCTTCTTAGGGCGATCAGACATGCCCATGTTAATGCAAGCGTAACCAAGATTCATTGTTTCCCTCCGGTGTGAGAGCACTTAACATGAGCAGACCTACTGTCAACCAAGAACTCTAAAAGTACTCCTGATAGACCTAGTGCTGAAGCCCCACTTGTCGCTGTAGTCTAGTCGAGCCATGTAGGGTCTGTTGAGAGCAACATGGTCTTTACTAGGATCAACGCCCCAACATTTAATATTCGTCATCTCATTATTCTCATCAATCACTTCTAGAATCCAATAGAGTTTTCCGTTCTTTGTTTTCTTTTCAATGATATTCCGAGGAATGAACCAAGTAACCATAAGGTCGGGGTCAAACTGACTAATCGGCGGGACACACATCTTATCTAGTTTATTTCTGATTTCATCACTCATCACCATTTCCATCGGGAACTCTCCAGTGAGATTGATAGTGAACTGAATCTTCTCCTCCTCACTGAAGTCCCCTTCTGGTGCGTAGAGACTAATATTTTCTTCTAGATTCTTTAGCTTTCTTGGGCGGTCCACTGCGACGGCAGACCAAAAGTGTTTCGACCCAGTAAACCTTTCATCAATTAGAGGCTCCATTGCACCGCTTCTAACCAGAACATCAATAGCCTTTTTGTTCAGCTTGCTGTAAACAATGTTCTCATTAAACAAGAATGTTTCGATAGTATCAAATGGTCGATTGTCAAGAACCTGCTTCATCGCTGATTCTCCCAGTCCCTTGATAGAAGTTAGTGGCTGAATCAATGTCTTGCCATCTTCAGAAACATCCCAGACTCTACCCGAAGTATTGATATTCAACTTTGCGATTTTAAATCCGTGCTTCTTGGCAATAGAAATAGCCTTTGCCTTTCTTGTTTCCGGCTCCTTATCCAAGAAAGCAGCCATCCAGCACTCAGGATAATAATTCAAGAGCCAAGCACACTGGAACGAGATCATAGAGTATGAAATAGCGTGTGACTTGTTGAATCCGTATCCTGAGAAATACTCGAACTTTTCCCACAAAGAGTTCGCCAATTTACGAGCCATACCCTTCTCTACACAGCCATCAACAAACTTCTTGTACAACTTCTCCTTAACTTTTGCCGCTTTGCCAGTACCCTTTTTCGTGAGAACCTTTCGCAACATGTTGCCTTCATCAAGGGACAAGTCTTTTCCAAGTCGGTGTGCCAGTGAAGAAATCTGCTCCTGAAAAATAAGGAAACCATATGTTTCTTCCGTGACTTTACGATACTCATCATTAGGATACTGAATATACTGTGGGCTTTCCTTCGCCTCGATATAGTCCTTGTCTACCTTTGCAGACAATGGACCGGGACGGAAGATACTTGTCACAGCTGCGATGTCAATAATGCTAGTTGGCTTTGCCTGTACGCAGAAGTTTTGAGCACCTTCCTCGGTAAACTGAAAGACGCCAGCCCAATCACCTTTGTGGAAAATGTTTTCATAGACTTGCTTATCTTGCAAATCGATTTTGTCAGGATGCAGGTGTTCATCATAGAACTTCTTGACTTGCTCAAAAGATGGCTCTTCAATGTTGTGATATCGCCGAAGGACATGCACAATCGCGCCCTCGATCATTCTCAATGTTGAAAGCCCAAGAAGATCAAATTTAATAAAGCCCATCGGCTCTAGGTGCCGAACATTCTGCCCTTCAGACCAAGGAGTCTGCCGAACTCCGCCAGAGTTAATCAGGGGCATATATTCATTCAGGTTCTCGGCGATAACGACACCACCTGCATGACGAGAGCATGATCTAACTTGTCCATGCAGAGCTTCAATGTGTGTCTTAACGTGTGGATATTTCTCTAGAAAATCTTGCAAACTAGGACTATACTTCATCACTTCTTCAAAGTTAGGAGTGTACATTCCGGCTTTCATACCCTTTGCTTTTTTAGCAGGTCCAGTCGCTTCCTTGATCATTGCACCAGTTACCTTGTTGACCTCAGTAAAAGGAATATTATAGAACTTAGAAATGTCTTTAACTAAACTTCGCAACTGCAAAGTATTCCAGTTGGAGATAGGCACAACGGTGTTGTCCCCCCACTCCTCAATCAATGCCTCCTTCAAGGACATTGGTTCAGCGACATCATAATCAATATCTGGATAGTCAGTTGCATCAGATCGCAAGAATCGTGCGAACTGAAGGTCATATTTCAATGGATCAATCTGAGTAATCCCTAGAATATAAGCCACAAGCGAACCTGCTGCTGACCCACGACCGGGACCAGTGAGCATTAGGCGGTTAGCCCTGTCAACAATTGCCTTCATTGTAAGAAAGTATTTGGAGAAGCCACGATCATCGATCACGTATAGCTCGTGTTTTAGTCGATTTACATATTCATCGTTGTCGTGCAAGCCCATGCTACGAAGAGCGTCAATTGTAATCCTAGCCAACGCCTGTGTCGCTGTCGCACCCTCAGGCACAACAAAGTCAGGCAACCTAACAGTTGTGTCAGGCATAAAATCTTCAATACGCTCAAAGGCAATCCTATGAGTCTCAGCAAAAGATTCCATAACCAGATCATCATCATATTCTGTATCGCACTCTTGTGAATACCTTCTGTAAGATTCCCACATCTGCTGCCCATTTTTAGGGTAAAGCTCACACTTAAGCTCTTCTTCGGATGGTAGATCATCAGTTAGGTATTCTGGCTTCTTGCCGAGCCAACCCAGTCGTTTATAAAGCTCACGGTCCTTCCAAGCTTCACGACCGGGATAGTGTGAGTCGGCAGTTGAAATCAGACGAATACCGTATTCTTTGTGCATTTGAATAATAAACTTATTCAATTTGTGTTGTTCTGGAATGTTGTTCCATTGAAGCTCGCCATACCAGCGGTCACCAAAGATGTCTATCATTCGTTCGGTCACCTCTCGCATAGCTGCCAGAACAGCTTCATCACCCTCCTCGCGATTCTCCCAAAAACATCCAGCATACACGCCGCCCAAACAAGCAGAAGCCGCGATAATGCCCTCTGAGTTCTCCTTAAGCATGTTGTAGTCTACGCGAGGGTAACGGTAGAAATTCTCATCCTTGTAACTTTCAGAGACAAGCTTGAACAGATTGTTTAGTCCAGTCTGATTCTGGGCTAACAAAATCAGATGCCGTCGGCGATTAAGAATGTTCTTAACCTCTTTCTTTGAAGCTTCTTCGTCCTCAACAGACACACCTGATGTACTTTTCTTCTTCAGCTTTTTCTCAGCTTTTGCTTTTTCATATTCTTCTTTCCAATCTTGAACAGACGGGATAAAATATGCTTCGCAGCCAAAGATAGGCTTAAAATCTTTTCCTTCTGACTGCATCTTCTTCGCGTGCAAAACCTGATGAGCTAACCCATTCATATTACCGTGATCTGTCAGTGCCAGCGCAGGAGAACCATTCTCGTATGCAAAGTCCATATGCTCGCTGGGATAACCAATCGCATCAAACACAGATCCAGCCACTGAGTGGGCGTGCAGCCCAACAAAAGGTATGTTTCGACTATTCATTGTTATCTCCTATTAAATTCCACTGTTTGTAGTCAAGCAAGAACTTAGGCGGTCTTTCAAGTGTTTCTCTGTGCTCTGAGCCGATGAAATCACAGTAACCTTGCCAACTATCCATAGAGTAGTACCATGGAACTTCTTCAACCTTTTCTAACCTAACGTCTTTAAGAACTTTCGCAATATCAAAAAATCTGGCAGAGTATCGCTCGGCAAAGGGCAATTTCTCGGTAGGGTACTTTCCATCTCGTAAATTGTTTGCAGTGAACATTCCGGTGCCGGTTCGAATTACTCTTCTAAAATTCAAAAAATCTTCTTTGTCAAAAGTAAACCCTAAGTACAACCCATCTGCAACTGTCTGCCCTTTATATGACAAAGCGAATGGTGTATGGCTAGAGATATCTTTTCTATATGGTTTTAAGCACTCTGGATCATAAACACCAAAAGGGAAAGAGACATAGTATCTATCTGGCTTGAGCCACTGAGACATCTTCACGCTGATCTTAAAAGCTGTTAATGATCCGTGTATAATCGACCACGACAAGCAATCTCGTTTACCATAATCTTTCATAGAAATTGGAATATAAAATATCGGTATTCTTCTTTGGTTTGCTCTCGACCTCCTGCCGGGTCTCTTACCAAAGTAAGATGGGTCTTGAACATACTCACCAACTCGATTCTTAATTAGTGGCGAAACATCGTCATTTGCAACAATCCAAATAGTTTCACACCCAGCATATGCACATTCCATAACAGATCTTTCAATCGCAGTATAGTCGGGCGCTAAAGGCATAAGACAGTCTTCCCAATCTAATTGGAAATCTGTCATTTGACCTGAGACTGGAATAATCCCTGCTAAGTGGAAATATCTATTTGGAGACATTTGTTTATATCCTGTAAGTATCTGTTCGGCTTTACACCTCTGAAAACCTTTATTATCTCTTCTGGCGTACTTGAATTGAAGTTTATTTTTGGATTTTGAGAGGAGCTTGAAAATCCAATTGTCTCGACCTCGCGTTCAACTGCCTCAAGCCTGATGGCGTAGTATTTATATTTATTAGGATTTGCTTGATCTCGGCCATTTCTCTTGCCCTTGATCCCTGCCTCTTTCATTAGGTTCTGCGCTTTTATCCTAACATAAGCATCAGAAAATCTGTAGTCGTTCAATTCGCTCTCAGTCATGTGCGAGATGGCAACCAAGTCTTTCAAAGCGGTGCTAGAAAAAGCTCTTTTGGTTTCATAGAAAAGTATCTCTTTTAATGCAGACCCATCTTCAACAGTTAGAAAATCATATTCATGTTTTGCACCAGACTTGACGCTGAACCAGTCGTATACGATATGTTGCTTTTCGCCATCCTCTATAACTCCATCTAACCCTTGTAGCTGCCAGTCTGAGAATATAACTGCCTTATCGAACTCTATATCATAAGCTCTTCTACACACAGCTCTCACTGTATCATCTTCAAATCTTATTGTTTTGATCTTATCGCCAAAAGGTATCAGCCCCGAAATCGACAACATAAAATATAACTTTTCCCACAAATCTTTCTTTGATATTCCAACAAGTCTTGTAGATCCAGTTGTGCTCTGTTGAATAGGTTCTTTATTCTCTAGCCACTCGCTCAGATCGAAGTAAGGCGGAAAACAGTCAAACTCAAATGGGATCTCTTTCCTGAGATAGATGAGTGGAGACCCAGTGTAATAAGAATATAGAAGAGCTTGTAAGCTGCTTCCGATTACAAGCTCTCTGTTGGAATTCTTAAAGATATTCAATCTTTTATCTTTTTGTTGTATGAGTCAGCAAACAAGAATCCGTATGCTTTTTAGTTTGTTCCGAGATCAGCTTCTTAAGCAAGCTTTTTAAATCCTCTTTGGAAGATAAACTATTTGTCTTTTCATTGTTTGCTGGATGGTCTTCTTTATTTGGCATATCAAGTATCTCCCTAGTCTGCCGTTAGATAGCAGATAACATAGTTTTCTTGTACTAAATAGTGTTCCTCGCCCTTAAATTCAAACTTTTGTAGAACTGCTCTTGGGAAAACAATTAGATCGCCCTTTTGCCATTGGTGCGTAACATGTTGAACATTATCGGTCTTTACAACTCCGATGCAGTATTCGCTCTCCTTCTGCATGTACTCGTCTGGTACAATAAAGTTGAACTCTTTTTCTTCTTTCTCTTCTTCAAAAATATCAATGGGAATAAACTTATTAACACCGTGAGCGTGCATCAAATACCTCCAAACTTTTCAATTAGCTTTTGATGAATCTTATACTCTTCCTTCGTCATAAATGAAGTAGATATTTTCCCACACTTCTTACAACGAAATCGAACTGCGACATGTTCAAACGTAGACTCAACTTGTGAAGTTGGAACAAAGTAATGTTCTTTGTTTTCGACACACGGAGTCTTGAGGTCATGTCTTTCAATTAAGTGATTGAACTTCATAAATTACCTCACAGGTATTAATATAACTCCTGTGAGGTAATTGTCAACCTAGATTTTTAGTTTCTGCGATTTTCTCGATCAAACATTCTTGGATGTTTATGACTTCGACCTGTGGTATATCGCCATAACTAATTTTCACAGCGTAAAAAGTAACGATTGTTGCCACCACAGACCCAAAAATAGTGCCAAAAACAAATCCAAAATAATGTTTAACCATGTTGGTAATAAAGCTCATTTTGTTTCCTCCCTATATTATGTAGTCATCTCTGACTTTATAGGGAGGAAACTAAATGTTGCTCAGGTAATTTCACAAGCTCCACCGCCACAAGCAACCTCTCCTGAGAGATCGGTGTTATCTTGAGTCTCAATAACATTAGTTAGATCGACTCCTGCAAGGCTCTTGAGAAGTTTATTGTAAGTCTCTTCGTCACAATCCTCGAATGGAGCTTGCTTATAGCTGTGATCAGAATGAGGAAGAACCGAAAGTCCGTTGTAATGATCACGGTTTTCCCACATCCACTCGCCTACTGGAGCCCACTCTTCTTCTCGGATGGTAACAGTAGCACTCACATTATGGGTGTTTTGGCCCTTACGGTGTCCTGTCTTGATCCATTCTTGACTAACCCTCTTGACTCGCTCAAGCATCTCTAGAGCCGTCTCAGAGCGTGTGATGGCACCTTCTGGAGCCTTCTGTGGCGCAGAGATAACAGCAGTGTCGTGTGGACGGAAGAACTCATCCTCAATCAACTCTGGATGATACTCGGAGAGGTAGCCATAGATAGCCTCGTTCTTTCCAACTCGGACACGACGAATATAGTAGTCGTTGTGCCAAGCGTGAATGCCTGAGGAAGTTCCAAGTGTCAGAGAAGTTGTGCCTGCTGGCTTGACGCAAGTTGTGCGAGCGGCTGGCCTAATGCCTAGCATGGCTGCTACCCTTGCGTTCTCTTGCTTGACAACTTCAGCGGCAGCCTTCATATCAAGGTCGAGAACAGCGCCTGATGCAATACCAGTCATAGACACACCGATAAGAGCGTCCTTCTCAGTATTTCGCTGCCAAACAGGGCGAAGGTAATGGAAGTCAGTGTAGCTTGCCTGAAGTGTTCCGATGAACGCCGCTGCACGTACACGCTCCTCAAGGTCTGCCTGATCCTCAACATTAGAAACATTAACCTCGGTCAAGTTACAGAATTGGTAAGGTCGGAGCGCAATCTCACAACAAGGGTTGGTTCCCCAGTCCTTATCGTAGGTGAAGTAGAAACCGGGCTCTCCAGCGCCAGATGCCTTTACACGATCCCAAAGATCCATAAAGAATTCCTTTGTAACCTTGTGACGCATAAGAGCAACAGAGTTATTTGCACGACCACGCTGTGGATTAGTCTCCCACCAATTGCCGGACTTTGCAGCAATCATCTCGTCATCATCAGCAGAGAACAGGGAGATGAGAGCAGCACGACGAATACCACCCGCTAGAACTGCATCGGCAATGTGACAAACCATATCATGAACCTCAATAGGGGTTAGCTTCTCGCCATTCTCTTTCCGGTCGAGGATGCCCTCAACCTTGACCAAACACTCCTTGAGTGGTTGTGGTCCGGGTGCCTTTCCGCCTGATGTCACAAGGCGTGCGCCCTTTGGTCGAATGTCAGAGAAGTCAAAACGTAGCTTCGAGGTGCCGTTAAAATAAGAAAGGAGAAGAACCTTTACAGCGTCTGCCCATCCCTCGATAGAGTCTCCAATAAGGTACCGGCGAGTTCGCTTAGGATTCGGCTTATTGATTTCAGGCAACTTTTCAACATGGTGAGTCTGTACCGAGAAGCCTACACCTGTTCCACCAAGCAGCAAGAACATAGCCTCAGAGAAGGCACGAACGTCATCAATAGGCATGTAAGCGCAATTAAAGACTCGATTAGGTGCGACCTCAATAGGCTTACCGCCAAACTGCATTGAACGCATAGAAGGTAGGACCTTCTTGTCATAAACAAAACTATATGCGTGCTCAATCTGTTCTTCCCAAACAGGGAACTTCTTGATATGCATTGCCTTGTTTCTGTCTACGATCTCGCTAAACGTCTCACGACGGAAAAGATCGTCTCTGTACTTTGCGTACTTCATGTGGACAGTGATGTCCGATAGAATTTCAGATGCGATTTCCATTGTTAATTTCCTTTTTTCTTAAATTTCTTATACTTCTCTTTCAGATTCTCGGCTTGTGATTTCATGTCAAGTTCTAGTTGTTCTTTAGAAACCTGCTGTAGAACCTTAATTTTTACATTACTAGTATCCATGACCATAGGGAAGATTAAACCATCTGGCCCGTTTCGATTCTTAGCAACAAACATTCTTCCCGTATTAGCTACTTTATCATCTGCTGTTCTTGAAACTGAGAAAATAAAGTCTGCAACGAAGCATTTACTAAACGCTTCCGAGATTGACTCCATGGTAATGACCTCTGCATTCAGACCGCTTCTGTTAGTTTGCGAAGCTGTCCAAATAGGACATTCTGCCTCCTGTGCTATTCCTCGTAACTCTTCATAAATAGTCTCTAAGTCATGTCTTTTCTCCTTCGAACCAGAAATTGGACGCAACAAATCAGCATAATCAACAATAATCATGTCAGGCTCAATGCCTCTATTTTTAAGCTTCTCTATGTGAAGCCTAATGCTGTTAGTCGTTGCTGACTTAGTTGGGTATTCTTTAATTACCAAGCTGCCTTCAAGCTCTGATACCTTCTCATAAATCATCTCTTTGAAAGAGAAGACATCGCTCAATGGCACGCCTGTAATACAACTATCGTACCTCGTTCCGATAACTGTATCGGATAGCTCCAATGTATAGTGTACGACTGTTTTGCCAGCCTTAATCGCTTCGGACCCTAGATGAACCAGAACCATGGACTTACCAGCACCAGTCGGGGCGATGACAACACCCAATTCTCCAGAGCCAAGACCGCCCTTTGTAATTGCGTCAATCTCGTTCCAACCAGTTGTAAGAGCGTTCCTTGCTTTAATCTCGAAACGCTTTTCAAAATCTTTAAGGTAATCATAGCCATAATCATTAGATGCACCCAGCTTAAGAGCATTGTTAATTACTTTTGAAATCTCATCAAAAGAAGCAGTCTGCAACAAACCTACTGACCGCAACATGGCTTCCTTCAGTTTCTGCTTGCGACAAAAGTCAAGAGACGTATCCTTAATATAATCAGAGCCTTCAATCTCAGTATTGTAAATTCTACCAAAGAAGTCACGGATCTGCTTCTGTACGGCTTCATTTTCATTCTCAAGCTCGGTACGAAGAATCGTAACCATAATCTTGCTTGTAGGATGTACGCCATACTTGCTTCGGTAATCAAAAATCTTCTTAACAAAGACTTGTAGGTATTTTAGTTCTAAAAAGTTTAGATCAAGAACTTCAGATATTTGATCTGAAAATGGCCTGTCCAACAAAATTAATTGGCACAGGCTTTCTTGAAAAGACTTTCCAAACCGACTAAAATCGGTCTTTTCTGTCATCACATCCCCCCAAGGATCTCATTGTAACTTATGCTCGTTTCTGTGTCAAACGTACTTTATGTATTTCTATTGATTACTATTCTCTTAAAGAAAGCAAACAATTCTGTACAATCCCATTCGCCAAAGCCATCGTTGATCATCATAGCCTTTACGCCAGTTTGATTAAACTCTGCAATAAAGTTGTCCAACACATATCGAATCTTCATCTTGCCCTGAGGCGAAATTGCCGGAGAGTAGAGCTGCATGAGCTTATAATTATCCAGAATCAGTTCTTCGTTCTGTAATATATTATTATGGAACTTTAGCTTCTTCTCTTCTTTCTCACAAGCTTGAATCAAATCCTGTGTGAAATAAGTTTTAGCTTCTCTCAAGAAGTTAAACCGCTTGGCAATAGTTTTTAAGCCAGCGCCCTTGATACCTTCAAGGTTATCTGATTTATCACCAGCGATGGCACGAGCCAGCGCAAAGTTGTTTGGATGAATCTCGAACTCATCAAGGATGGTATTCCTACTGACAAATTTCTTTTGAATTGGTCTGTAGATAATGGTCTCATCATCGCAAAGTTGAAAGAAGTCTTTGTCACTAGAGATAATAATCTTTTGCCATCCCTTATAGTTTTTATCCTGAACAACATAAGATATTAGATCATCCGCCTCAACAGACTCAAGCATCAACTGAATAATCGGCATTTCATTTAAAAACTCAATTAGCCGTGCTTGTTGCCACATTTTATTCTGTAGCTCTTCTGCCGTTGTAAGATTCCTAACGTCTCTATTGAGACGGATAGGAGAGCGACCTTCTTTATAATTCTTGTTCTTTGTTTTCCTGCGCAAAGATCCACCTGCGCCATCCCAACAAATAACAATTTCATCAGGCTTCATTTCACGAACTAACTTCTGCAAAATCTTTAAGAACCCCTTCAAGCCTCCAATTGGATTACCATTCGTAGACAAAGAGGGGTCTACAATATATGCCCTGAAATACATATTCAGAGCATCAATAATTAAAAGGCGTGATACGCCTTTGTTAGAGTTCATTGTTTCTCCTTTAGACGTATCACGCCAACAGAATATTATCTTTACTCTGCTTCGTTAGGCTTCACAGTTTCATCTGAATCATAGAAATCACTTGCAGAGCCTACACGCTGGTCGAACTTCTGCACAATTTCTTCATCCATAATCTGAATGACTCGTTCACGGAACTTGTCATCTTTCAAAGAAGCCATCCACTTAGAAGGCTGAAACTTCTTGACTGTACCATCTTCCATGACAAGGCTGTACCATGAGCCAGCACTACTCAAGTGTTGTGACCCCTTGATAGCCTCGAACCAAGACTCTTCATCCATGATTCCGATGTCTTCGCCCCAAAGAATCTTGAAGTTACACTTTCGCCCTTGAGTACCAAACCTAGACTTTTCTAGTCTTACACGAACTTCTGACCCAATTCTAAATCCTTTATCATCTTCAATAAAAGACTTCTTGCCCTTTGGTCGTGTCAACCAGAGACGCAACGAGTAAGCATAGATCATTGCTTTACCACCGGGCGTCATATAGGGCGTGGTCAGTGCCTCAGATGGAGATCGTGTAATATTCGCCTTCAACTGATTCAATACCAAGAATGTTGCCTTCTTGTTTGCAATCAAGTTGGTCAACTTTGCCATACCCTTAGCCAAGATCCTTGCCTTAACAGCCATGGAAGACTGAGGATTGAAATCGCCCTCGATGTCGGACACAGCAGGTGTAAGCGCAAGTGAATCCCAGATAAATAGAAGCCTGCCGATATCAGACCCAAGCAACTGTTCCATTGTCTCAAGGACAAACTCTACAGAAGTAGCCTGAACATAAATCAGATCTTCTAGGTTACAGCCTGCCTTCAACAAGAAAGTAGGATCAATAGCAGACTCTGAATCAAAATAAATTACTGTAATGCCCTTTGCTTGAGCATTGGCGGCAATCTGTGCTGCCATATATGACTTGCCTGTCGCTTCAAGACCAGCAATCTCAACAACCTTTCCTACTGGAATACCAGCAAGCTTGCCTCTACAAATAGTTGAATCCAGCCAACGAGAACCAGTAGAAATCCAATCAGTAACTTCTGTTGGATTCTCTTCCCTTAGATCAAACGCAACTGGCAGACCAGCCTTTTTATTGATCATGGATCTCAAGTCGGCATTGGTAATCTTACCCGGTTTTGCACCTTTTGCCATTTAAAAACTCCGTATGTAAGGGCATCTGTACGCCATGCCCAACCTGCGCGTCAATAATGTTTTAGCGTTCTATTGAAAAACGCACCCAGTTATGGGAAGGCTATTATGCGCTCTGCTGAAGCAGCGCATCAAATGCAGCCTTGACCTGATCACCGCTCTCGCTTGCAGAGTACTTCTCTACGCCAGTGCTGTTATCAGTTGATTCACCCTCAAGCCACTCGTCAAGCATACGACCAACCTCTTCAGGGGTCTTACGGTCAAAGAGTGTATTGAAGTCAGGAATATTGTCAAGCATCTCTCGACAACGGTCGGCTCCACCAATTGCATCATCACAAAGTGGTGAAGTCCGGCGACGTGGAGTGATGGTAGTCTGTGGGTATGAAGCACCCGCAGGCTTGCCGTACTTGATAAGCAGGTCAGTACCGTCCTGAATATCGGTGATATCGCCGTACTCAGGATTTAGCACAAGCTCCAACAACTGCTGGTAAGCCATCTTACCAAAGCCCCAGATGCGAACACCCTTTTCCTCCTCGCCGCGAACGAGGACAGGAGCAAAGAAACGTTGGCGTGCCATAAGGTTCTTCGCCATCTTAATGGAATCCTCAGTACCCTCGTTGAAGAGGTTACGGATGAAATCATCAAGTGGATCATCTTCACCAAAGTTACGCTTTGGAGAGAGGAATCCATTGTTGTTTCCAAGATTGTAGTGGAACCAGTAATCCTTGAAGGGATCACCGTCCGCAGTTGGGACAATACGAATAGTCTGTTCGCCATCCTGTGGCTTCCAAAACATATTCTTCTTTGAGCCGCCGCCCTTGTTTTGAAGAGCAGCAAGCTTCTCACGCATCTTGTTCATATTAATAGCCATTTTATTTCTCCTATTGGTTAAAGTCAGGGCAGCAAATATCCTGCCCTGCTGTTAATGCTTTTATCAAGCAGTGGTGGTTGTGTCAAACGAAAAATCAAACTTCCGCACGTCGCCGCTGACAGTGTTCCAGTTAAAGGTCCGGAAACCCTTGCTGTCGATATCCCAGACCAACTCCATACCATTGGTAAGAGTGCGAGTCTTGCCGGTGCCCTTAACGTTCTCGGTAAGGACATTGGCAGGGAGATCCCCAACCTTCACAAAACGAATCTGTCGCTGAGATCCGTCCTTCTTGCTGTACATGGCTTCATATGCTGTCGTAGTCATTTTTCCTCCTTTTGGGTGTTTGGTGTGTGATACAAAGTCAACACATAGTTATCTTCGTATGAAGAAGAGTAAATTGCATAAGACGATTTACAATCCTCCATTTCCAATGAGCTTACTTGCCCATTAATCGTTTTTAGTAGCTTTCCGCTTGAAAGCAAGTCGCTCTCTCGCAGAAGGTAAAAGTAATTCTTTTCTCTGATTGTGTCAAGATTAAAAAATGATTTTTCTTCTACTGTCTCAAAATCAACAGTGCCTAGCGTAGTTATCCGACAAGTCTCTTTTGGTTTACCTATCTTGCCCATTACTGGATCTGATTTCTGCAAAACGTTTATCATATGATAGTTCCACACAATAAAGTCATTAATCTTGTCGAAGTAACCAATGATTGGTATGTCACCTAATATATCTTCAATTACTTCGTTGTCAAGTAAAATTATTCTTTCAAAAAGAGCAGACCTTGCGTATTCCTGCATCACACCAAAGCAAGCACGATGCATTTTAAGTTTAACATCTTCAATCTGCGTCATGTTTGGTCTGATATACAGGACCGTAATCTTACATCCCTCTAGTTGGTGCAAAATTCTTAGGGACGCGCCAGCAATGTTGCTTGCACCACTTAAAATAAAAGTAACATCACCTTCAATCTCGGAAAAAAAGTCTTTTAGATCAGGAACATTGGCTTCGTACTCTTCGGGATGCTCAAAATGCGGAAAGTTAAAGCCGTTTTCTTCTTCACAACCAGAATCAATGTAGTAAACAGTGTATTGTGGGTACACGGAAAGCTTTTTTGCGATAGCGCATCCGGGTTTGCCAAGACCAATAACGTTCATGAAATCCTCAGTCCTAATGTATCTTGTTTCTGCTTGATTTGCAACTACTTTTTAGATCAAATGCCATTTTTTGAGCCAACCATGAACTTACCGTACCTTGTGTTGGCGAATATATCCTTGAATTCGTCAACTCGATGTTCTTCGTCGGGATGCACATCTAAGACAATCTCATCATGAATAATAAAAGCAATCCTACTCTTGCAGTCTTCCAATACCTTATCAAGCTTTATCGCTTGTTCCATAACAATATCAGAAGTAGTGCTTTGGATTAAATAGTTCAGTGCTTTTCTTTCATCTACCTCTATAGTTCTGTTGAATGGCGTTACCACATGTCTGCCATTCCAGTGCTTTTTCACAAGTGCATTGCGATCATAGAAGCGATTTGGCAAAGAATCAGTAGAACTTGGGTTGTAAAGCCAAGAAAAGAAGCGTTTTTTAGCCTCTTCACGAGTGCCTGTATTCTCGAAGACATTTACTCTATTCCACTCATGGATGTCTTCTGTAGGCTGTTCTGAGCCTGCGAGAGCCAACAAAGTTCGGACCTCTGCGCCGTTATAATCCAAGCTGAAATAAGAACCGACTGTAGGCTTAAGAACCGAACGCATCTCTTTTGGTAAGGTCAAGATAGGAAAACTATTCTTCATCGTTGTAAGTCTTCCAGTCTTGGTGCCAAAAATATTATATTGGCAGTAGGGTTTCACACTCTTGTACTTTTTCATCTGCTCACGAATAGATTTTCTATGCATCTGTGTCCTAAGGTTAGACCAAGAAAATTCAAGCTTTTGGTTAGCAATTTTGTGAGTCAACTTCTTAATACCAAGAAGATGTTCATAGTTCTCTGGGCGAGCGTAGTTGTTGAACACGTATTCACAAATATTATTTTTGATCTCGCAGTAATCCTGTAAGAAGCTCGCAGGAACAAGATCATAAAAACATACTTCTTCTAATGAGATCTTCGCCTCTACAAAAGACCTAACAAAAGCTTTGAGCCTATTATTTATATAATCCCAATCTTGTCGTAAAGAATCAGGACAAACTGCATCGATACTTGTGCCGCAGTATAGCTGCGCATATTCAACTTCGACATCATCAAGGTAGGCAGCATAGCTCCACGTCATATCGCCATTTGAAATGTGCTCTTGTACAATATCAGGAAAAATCAGACTACCTTCTTTGTACACACCAACACATTCTTGTTTATCATCGAGAGTTTGAAAAATCAATTCTTCCTCAGTATATTGTAGTATTGATTGATTTCGCTGCGGCTTGTACTGCTCTGTCAAACTCGTCGCTACCTAAGTTCTTGTCCCTCAAACCAGACTCTAAACTTGTATAGGAGCGTGAACCTTTTAAAGCAACCAGCCCACGAAACTTGTACTGAATATACTCTACTGCCTTTCTGATGTCAACTGCTCTTTCGAGATCTTGTGCATTTCTTATGATTTTCTCTAGCTCGTTCTGTGAATAATCGATTGGACTATTATAATTGCGAAGCCTTACATAAATTCCAATCCAATAGGAGTTTGGATAATTTAAATCAACCTCTTCTCTTGTTATCCTTCTTCTTTCAAGGACTGTAGTTGTTTTACAGCCACGAGTATATGTGGTCTCTACTTCTTTGGGTCTTTGTGCGACCAAGCGATTATAAAGTATAATCATATTACTCTTTAAAAGACCAACGTCTTGAACAATTGCTTGTTGATAATATTCTTCAAACAAAGATGGAAGACCGGAATAATCTGGGAATCTGTTAACAATATATTCTTTCATGAGCGAAGATTGTAGATTTGCAACCAAACGCCAAGGAACATTCTTGTCGATGTAGAATCCGTATTCAGATGCCAGATTTAAAAACAACTTCATTCTTGGGTTATCGATAAAGTTATCTTCTTTTTGTGGATCACTACTGGCATCGAGGTTTGATATGTCTATCGCCAGAGCACTTGTAAGCAATGAACATTGTCTTGATAAAATGGTTGTTGAGAGAAGGGTGGGGAACCTATCTTTGGCAATACCCAAGAACTCTCCAAAGCTATTGACAAAATCTTCAAAGCTAAGAACCTCATACCGAGTCCTGCCTTGCATGAACACATTCTGCCTATAAGAATCGTAATAAGTTGTTAAGACCGTCCTAAATGTGTCGGCAGGATTTTCATATGCTCTATAAGCGTCGAAAGCTCCAATATACGGCTCAATTGTTCCATCTCTATTTTCCTGCGGCAAGCATCCATCATTTATCTTATTAGCTGCTGTTTGCCTTAGAGCGTTAAAAGCATCGGCCACAAAGTCAAAAACATAGAGAGTATTATCTCTGTGTGATGGTATAGAAACTAGTTTTGTGCCTCTCGGAACTATTGGGTTCTGAGTGCGGTCGATTCTTCCATAAAGAGTCGAATCAAAACTCCAGAAGTCTCTGACCATAGAATAATCTTCTGGGACGCCGACATCAGGATTGAAGGCTCTTTCTTTGTAATCAGTTCTTTCTTCAAAAAGAAATTTAGAACCTTTATTGTTTGTTGCTAAAAAGTCTTCCGCCATTTAAAACCCAGCCTTATTCATCTTCATTATCACTACAATCATCAAGCTCTCTTCTGCCAAACGCGAACCTCTCGCCAGTGTTAGCTCCACTATTATCAAACAAAGAATTTATTGACATTTCATACTTACCATCTTCAATAATCCCCTCAACATCAGTAATAATGTGATAACCTCCAATCCCCATTAAGTTAGAGAAACTACCTCCTTCAGGGTTGTTGGTAGGAGGTGGAGAATCTGGCTGGCCAAGCCTTCTACCCGGATCTAGCCCTACTGGATCTACATATATGTATTGTCCGGGGAAGAAAAATGGAGCACCAAAAGCAGTAATATTAACCTTGTATACATTAGCTAATTGAATCCATGGATTATTGCCATACTCCAAGTATCTTGACTCTCTGAGGTGTGTTTGGTCAACCTTGGAGAACGACATCTTTTTCAACATTCCTCTATCTTCGCCAAAGCCAAAGTTGTGAACATTTAATTTCTGTTCGTTATAAGCCCTCCTGCTTAATCCTGACTGATCTACTTTTTTCTTCTTGAACGATTCAATGCCCGATGCCTGTGGACCAATTACCAAATAGTGATAATGGTTATTTATTGCTTCGGAGCTAGGGTTTTTATCTTTTATAGTCCTCGTTGTGGTCAAAGGATTCTGTTTTGTAAAAGGGCTAATGTCTAAAATTCTATCGTCTCCTAGCTTAGCCTCAATTGGGTCGGCAAGAATACCGTCGTCATTCATGACAGCGGGTAAACTTAAATGTGCGGTAAGCAGTTTTGTTTTGTTCCTCGCCAGTTTACCATCACCAGTATAATAAACTGAATTAATCGATCCAAAGATTAACTCTCTCACACAGTCCCTAATAAATTGCATAAGGGGATAGCGATCTCTCTTAGCTTTAATGACCTTTTTAAACCAGAAGTTCTTAAAAAGCTCAATACTAATAGGTACATTACTTAGTTGTACTGGCTGAGTTATTTGCCTTGAGGTCTCGGGTCTTAAAACCCCACTAATGCTAATCTTACCTAGCATAATTTTAATTCTATTAAGCTCTGCTTGATCAATTGCGTCACCTGTCGAAGAAATCATTGCACTTTTAGCTACAAGCTCAAGCATATCTCCAAAGAAAAAATAATTTATTCTTTTGAAATCATACTCGTTTGGTTCATCTGGTTCCAAAAATTCGTTCCAAGCCTGTAGTCTCTTATCTGTATCATCATCGATATCAAAACCAGCAACAGCCCCAACCCTACTTGTAAGTGTAGGACTAGTGCCCAACGAAAGTCCGTCTAGTTCCTCGACTAGTTCACGGCGTGCATCAATTACAGTGGTAACCTCACTTGATCTACCTGCGGCTTCTCCACCCAGATTTTCTCCCTCTGCTTGTGCCCAACGATTCAAAGTAACTGTCGCGACTTTGAAAGTTCTGACTTTTTTATTTGTTATTAAGGTGTCTATAATTTTTCTATACCTAAAGGTACGCATATTATTATAAAGACGTTGTAACCTATTATTGATAAATGATACTGCTTCTTGGTCGCAACAGTTTCTAGCTTTCTTTAGTTCTTGTTTAAGAGTGTCTATGATTTGCTCGGGCGTTCCTTCATACACCTCTTCAAGACCAGAGTCGCGAAGCCATATTTCGCTGTAGAACTTTGCTTTACCTGCACCGCCTGTTCTATAGCCTGCCAGTATGTTGTCTAGCCTCAATATATCTAACTGAGGCGAGTCTAAAATGCCGACTAACCTGATTCTATAATTGAGTTCAACAGTAATCTTTCCTTCATCATTAAAATTGATTTCATGATCAATAAGTGTCAAGAAAAAAGCTTGTGTACAGTTCCTTAGAGCATCAAGCTCTGCTTTTGTAAAAGTGTTATTCCCAGCCAAAGGAGCCCAGCCAACTACTGCTTTAACTTCAAACTCAATAGGTCCGTTATATACATCTCTTGGATCTGGCTTTTCAGCACAATCTGCTAGTTTATCTGCAAAAGTTTTTGCGTTGTCTGTTTTTTTCAACCTCGCTTCAGTAACTTGAGTTTTGTTATTTGGCTTTATGCCTGCCTTTGTTTTTCTTGCTCTCTCAAAAAGATCTAAGAAAGCCCATTCATATTCTGTCTTGCCTTTTTTAACTGTTCTGTTTTGTAATATTTGAGAGAACGACTGAAAATACAATGTCATCTTGGCTTCAATATCATTTCTTACTGTCGCAGGATTACTTCCAATGTATTTATATTGAAAGTTTTTTATACCATAACCATGAGCGTTTGCTTGTGCTAGAATTTGTTCTGCGCTCAATGCGGCATTAACAGTATATTCTATTTCTTCAGCGGGCTTTCCGTTACTATCATATATGACTTTATATAATCTAATGGTGGGCACTAACTGACTTATCTTATCAGGTGTTAATCTCATCAAGTCAAAAGCACCATTGACCCAATGCAGTTTATTTAACAGTGGATTTTCATTATCATTCTGAAAGTTTATAATTTTTTCAAAGTTAGGATTATCTGCGCCACCGGTTTTATTTAAAATTGGAATCAAAGATCTTATCAAAAGACTTTGTAAGATAGCATACTGAGATGCGGAATTTAATTCATAGTAGCGATCTAATAAAGCACCAGACATTTTATGCTCCTAGAAGCTCTATAACATCTTGTAAAGGAAATGGCACGCTAATTACATCGCCATTCTTTATCAATCCATCGGTAGGCTTTTGGTTATACCAAGCAATAACCCACCAATATCGTGCGTCTCCATAAGCAGATTCTGCCAGTCTTTGGTAAGAATCGCCTGTTTTCCAAACGTATCTTTCCCTAATAAGTGATGCTCTTGCACGAGCACTTATCTGAGGAAATACTGGAGTTGTGTAATGCCTAATTGATTTAACACCTCTAGACTCAAAAAGATTATCATACAACTCTTCTTGATTGTTTTTAATAGCTCTTCTGCTATATCGATCAGCCATTTAAAATACCCTCTTCGTTTGCTCTAGCTTCATCTGATTCAGCAGTATTTTCATCTGATTCAGCAGTATTTCCTATAAGTGCTTGCACTCTTTGAAAACTAGCTGCAAGCATATCCTCTAGAGCCGATGGCTGATTGAGATTCATCTGATAGGGGAACCAGCTATCGTTCGCTCTATCAAGCCAATAATCAGTGGTGCCCCACCCGAGAGGCTTCTCGTGTAAAACAGTAAGCTGAAATGAAAGTTTGATTGTTTTTGGTGCAAGATATCCGGTCACACTATCATGTCCACTATATGTAGTGGTGCTTCGTAACTCTGTTAAGTCAGGTCTACTTTGATCAAAAAAGCCATCATCAATTACAGGGCTAAAAGTTATTCCATCTATATAGCCCAATAGTCCATCTTCTATACCTGACCCAAGTCCTTTTGAAATTAAATTAGAAAATTTAACCCTTACAAGCGGAGATTGGCTTATACTATTAACATTAGAACCAGTTGTATAATTTGGATAAAGCATTCTCACTAGTTTTTGACATTTGATCAAATTTTCATAACCCTGTGCAACACTAGATGCGGGAAGTGTCCAGCCAACCGTAATTACTCTAGTGGTTCCCCTAAAAGTTGCAATTGGATCCATTCTACCGTAAACCTGCTCAGTATTCCAGTCTGATGTAAACCTATCACCAAAATCTGTGATGAAAGCCATAAAATTAACTTGGGTCTTCGAAGCAAGATGTTGAACCTGTAGCAGCCCTTGGCCCGGTCTATTATTAGCATAGTCCTCGGCAGGATCTGAAAAATTGCCAACAGCCAACCTTGCACTCGTATTATTCTTTTGTTCTTCGAGTAGTCTAGCTGCTTCTTTTTCTTTTCTCTTTTTAAAAAGACCCATAGCTTTTCTCCTAGCAGTAACTAGTATGTTGGCAAGTTTTATGAAGAAGCAAGATAGCCAGAAGGAAGTCTCTGGCCGGGTGTAGTTATATTTCTCTGCGTGTATCTTTTGTCCATAATCTTGAACAAATCTCGCATACTACCTTCAATCTTGACTTCCACTTTCTGTGGGCCAGCAGCAGGTGCTCCAGTGCCTGTTACGGCTGCGGTAGCTCCCACAATTGCAGCGGCGGCAGGTGTTTCAGCAACTGCTGCTGTAGCACGCATTGCAGTCGTGAACGTGACTAACTTTGGAATACTCATTTCTTCAAAGGCAGCACTTATCTTTTCTATCTCATCGGCAGCTTGGCCCATTTCTGCGATGGAGGAAACAAGCAAAGAAATGCCAGCAACTGCTGCCCCAATGCCAACTCCGATAGCTCCTACAGCTACACCAATCAAAGTTAGAGATCCAGCAGCTGCCAAGCCAAGCGGAGAACCAAAGAAACCTAGAGCCAGTGCCAAAGCACCGAAACTAGCAGTAAGAGCGAAGATTCCTGTGGCTACGCCTTCTGTTTGTTCAGGGGTAAGAAGCGAGAAAGAAGCCACAAAAGCTGCCATTCCAGCAGCAGCCAAACCAATACCTGCTCCAATTGCAAGAATTGCAAGTGCAACGGAAGTTAAACTTGTTCCAGCCGCAGCAGCAGCCGGTGCAGTTTCTGCCATAGTAGTATTAATTGCCGCACCAGCTGTGGGCGCTGTGGTGGTTATCGCTGACAAGTTTGCATTCAAAGTTGTTAGTTCTGTGGTAAGTGTGGCTACTGGCCCAGTAACCGTTGCTATGGCGGTTCGGAGTGCGCCAAATGCGAACGTACCAGCGACTCCTAAGGATGTAATAGCAAGGATCGGACCTCCAAACCCACCTGTTATTTCATTTAATCCACCAACGAATTCTCTGATAAACTGTAGTGCTCCTGCAAAGAAATCAATGACAGGCTCAAGATTCATTAAGAAAGCTAGTGCTGTTGCTTCAAGTTGCTGCCCAAATTCTAAAGTAAATGCAGTAGCAGCTTGAAGTTCTTCAAGTTCTTGAGCCGTTGTGTTCGCAGCCGTGCCCATTCCACCCAACTCACCACTCATAAGGGCAGCCAATTGACTTGCATCTTCTAAGCCAGCAGCATTAGCAATTGCCCTTCTCATGGCAGGGTTCATATCTTCAAAAGATATATTTGCTTCGTCTATGGCATCTCTAATCATTAAAGCAGCAGAAGCTGGGTCTTCTAGAGCGGCAGTAGTGAGGTCAATAGTATTTAAGAATGGGCCACCGAGTAGGGCATTCAATCTACCAACAGTATCTGCTGCTCCTTCAAATGTAGTGAACTTTTCTGTAATGCTGAGTAGATTTGTTAGCTCAATCCCTGTTTTCTTTGCTACCTCGCTCAAATCCAAGAAGACATCTATTGCATTCTCTCCGAATGATGCCATCTGTTTACCAGCAGCAGAAAAATCTTCAGCCATTCTTTGTGGAGCCACACCAATAGCTTGTGCAGCAGTAAACAATCTTCTAGAAGTATCTTCAGCTTGAAGAGAAGTTTGGCCAAGAGCGGTCGTCATAATATCAACGTTTGTTGCAGTTGTACTTGCATCAACACCAAGTTGATTAAGGACTGCGGTAGTATTTGACAACGCTTGCTGGTTTTGCTCAGAGAATGCTGTAAACCTACTGGACTGCAACCTTAGAGTTTCAATTGAGTCTGCGGCAACTTCAAAAGTTACACCAGCTTCTGAAGCCGTATTGGATACAGCATTAAGCATTGAATCATAATCGCCAAATGCTCCTGTAGCTCTTGCCAAGCCCGCCTCTAAATCAAAAACTTGAACTGTTAAATCTGAGGATGCTAAAAGAAACGCACCTGCTGCTTCTTCCACTGCGGCGAGAACATTCGTACTTAATTGTAATCTATCGTTGAAGTTTCCTATTTCTGAAATAGTTTCGCCAATCGCACTACCAAGATCCCCTGTCTTAACAGCAGCAGCGGCAAGTTGGCCTGAAAGTAAACTTGTAAACTCAACATTGCCGCCGATGACGGGGATCATACCACTTAACTCTTCAGCCAAGCCTCGTGTTGAGTTGGCCACAGCATCAGTAATATCAATCTGTCTTTGAAGTTGTGCCAGAATTTGTTCTGTAACTTGTTCTTCTTGTTTAAGTTGTTCAACGAGTAGGGCACGTTGTTGGGCAAAGTCCTGCACACGCTCGTTGGTAGCTTGTCGTGCATCCAATTCATCAATGGCAAGCTCTTTTAGTTCTTTGCGCAACTCCAGCAACTCTTTCTGCTGTTCAATTGTTATTGCTTGCTGTTGCTGTTCTGCCTTAAGAAGATTTAAGCGCTCTTGTGCAACTATGATTTCTGCTCTTATGTTAGCTAACTTTTGTTCTGGGGTTTCTGCCATTTAATTTATTCCTTATTTAAATGGCCACGTTAAGCCTGTTGTTCTTTCAAACTGTGCTACCGCACTGTTTAACTTTGATTTATTTGATACGACTCTTGGATCATCAAGACCATACTTCTTAATAGCCTCAATATATTTCTTTTCTGAGGTCACGGCTTTTGTGAAAGCATCGATCTCAGATCTCGTACCTTTTACCCTTACACCACCGAATCTTCCAGTGGAACTAAACATTCTCTTTAAAATATACTTGATTTGGTTTCCGAAGGCTGCAAGGAATGATTCGTCTATCCTTGACTCTCTCATCTGCTTAAAATCAATAACTATAGGAGAAATCTTATCTTCGTTAATCATTACTGCGCCTCCTAAACACTATATAACATAAATAGTCTCAAAAGTAAATAAAGGTCGCAGCTTTTGCTAACGACCTTTTCCTGAAGAGCTTTTGCCTCTTGCATCTTCTATTTGTTTCTTCTCGTCCTTCATTTGTTTCTCTAGTCTTTTTAGATACCAATATCTAATCTGAACTGGAAGGTTGTAAGCCTCATAGAAGCTCCAACCCCCATAATACTTCAAAAGAAAGAACTGTTCATAAACATTTTCAATGTAAGTGTCACTCAGACCAAAAAAATTTGACTGTCAAGGGCACCGCCATTTCGGACTGAGCCGCACAATTAGGACACGTAAAATCTTGCCGCATGTCCAAGTTTGGTGTGACGCTACGATAGATCTTCCGTAGATACTTTGTATCTCTTGCTGGAACACTGTTAAAGAAAGACTCTCTTAGATTCACATCATTGCTATCGTTAATCGAAACAATAAATCTTCTCATCTGATCTACAAGAGGAGAAGCAGGAAGATTCTTCTTCTTTTTGTTCAAAGCAAGCTGAGTGAGATATTGCTCATCTGCCCCGGTCAAAAGTCTCATCTCGACCTTTGCGCCAAGAATAGGAGTAGTAGCAACAAACGTTCCTCTTTCGGTCATTATAACCTCTGATTCATCGATCTCGCTAATATCAAGAGCTTCAATCTTCTCAAGGTCGAACGAATGGTCTGTAGCAGTCCCGCAACTAGGACAAGTAACCTTGACCTCGTACATGTTACCATAACCACTTATTCTTGCTGCAATTAGAAGAGCGTTCTTATCGCCAACCAATAGATCTTCAACTCTAACTGATTGATCTAGAATAATACTCTGTAGCATTCTATCAATTGCAATACCCTTCTTGAGCAAGGCTTGTGAAGTTAGAATATCTTCTTCCTTTGCTGTCATAAACTTAATTTCAATTTGATCTCTGCCATGCAAAGGATGACCCTCTGGGTAGTGGGCACCTTTTGAAGGCAGATCAACAAAAGTAGTTGGCGTAGCGAACGCCAACATAGGATTACTTTGCGGAGCGGCTGCCATAGGGCTCGGAGCTTGCGGAGTCCGAGCGCCTAAGCGATCTCCGTTATTTCTAGCCATTTACACCTCTAGTTAATATATCAAGTACCGGGCTTGAAGTAAGTATCTTGCTCTAGTGTCTGGTTTGTGCCAACGATCTCGTTGGTGATAGGTCCAACCATTGAACCATCAGGAACCTCTAGATAAGCCCAGTCATATCGAATAGTAAGGTCAATTGTAGACATGTCTTCCTTGTCGTACCCTAGATCACTGAACTTAACATTAGTGATGAACGGATTCCAAAGGTTCCAAGTTTCAATAGGATTACTATTCGCATCAATCTGCTCAATTTTAAGACCGCCAAGAGCAGCGATTGCAGCAGACTTAGACATTGTAGTACCATAGTCTGCTTTTGTCAAGAGGGAAGGATCATAACCGGAAGCTTTGACAATAGCCAATGTAGAGTTGGCAGCGTCAGGAGAAACTGGATCAACTAGCGTTAAAGTGATTGCCTCCCACTCAGTTCTAGTAGGATAGTAAAAAGTGTGATTCAGAAACATGTGTCTTGTCTCAGTGATTCTAAAGCTTGGCTTTGTCACACTCTTGGCAAACCATTGCGCACCATTCTCCATGGTACCCAAGGTAATTAAAAATCTATATGCTCTCTTCGGATCTTGTAGTGTAGCGTCGGTCCAGAAACCCATTATTATGTTCTCCCTTATAACTTAAATAGTGTGGACATGATAAAATGCCCACACTTCTTTTTTAATCAACGAATGCAGCACCTGTTCTGGTGATGTTGAAGTCGATTGCAATAAACTCGATTGATCTCGCAGGCTTGAGGAAGATCTTGGCGTATAGAATGTTTCTATCGATAAGATCTGGTGTTGTAGTAGTCTCGTCCAAGACAACACGGAACTCTGTAAGTCCTAGTCTAGACTTGACGCTTGCAAGAAGTGGCTCAACCTGATTCGTGAATCTCGCCCAAGTTGCTGGCACGTTCTGGTCGAACAAGATGCCGGAAGCAATTCTTGAAATCTCTCTCTTGATGTAGATCATGAGACGACGAACGTTAATTCTGTCAAGGGCAGAAGGTGTGACCTGTAGGGTCTTCTGGCCGAAGACAACGATTCCTTCGCTTGGGAATGAGGCGATTGGGTTGATGTTTGCCTCGTATAGCTTGTCTCTATCCTCAGAAGTAAGCTTCTCGGTGACAGCAACAACTGGCACACCAGCAGCACCACCAGTCAAACCACCTCTGTTAAAGCCAGCTGGTGCAAACCAAACTTCAGAAGCTCTTTCTGAAGAAGCGAGTGTGCCAACAGCAGCCACTGAAGGAGGAGCCCATAGCAACTGGCCAGTAATGGTGTCTCTGATCTGGACCCATGGGTAGTAGGTAGCGCCATAGCTTGAGTTAATTCCTCTGTCTCTAAGATCGCTAATAACTGTATCCAATGAGGTCGCGTTAACACGAGTCTGGAAGCTATCGTAGTTCTCTGTGAATGGCTGATAGACGCCACGTAGATCGATAATTCCTAGTGCATCTCCACGATCCTCGCAGACATTGAGAACTCTCTGTGTGAGTTGCTCATTGACAACACCGGGAACACTTAGCATATTCATCTCAACAAACTCAGGATCTGCAACAGTGTTGACAGTCTTTTCAATAGTATTGAATGCATAGTTGTTGAGCTTAGTAGCAGAAGTGGTCATGTATCCATCTCGGAATGGATCCTTCTCCTTGATGTTAAATCCATCGTAACCACCGAATAGTGGTGAAGAGAATCGGTTAATTCCGGAATCTAGTGCTGCTGTGTAGGAAGCGGAAGTTACGGAGTCACCAGTTGAGACTGTGTTGTATCGGCTTCTTCCGTTTCTTGAGCCAGAAGCCCAGTAAGCATCTGCAAGCTTGCCGCCCGGAACAACAACGTCGTCAAGAGTGAAGATCCAAGAATATTCATTGTTAGCAGGAGCACCAGTGATAGATGCAAACCGTGCTGTCTCTGACAGAGGTAGACCACGAAGGTAGTCACGATATCCCTGATCGAATGTAGTTGCGGCTCTGGTTGAAGTCCATGGGTGTGTCTGGAGACCCCAGTAAGCGTCCCGAGGTCTGCCGGTGCCATGATCTGAGGCAGAAAGTCTTGTTGCAGTAGCAGGGAAGAACAGAGAAGCGGTAAACTGATAGCCAGCACCCCATGAAGTTGCCCCAACACTAGTCTGGATTTCCATGCGCTGAGTTTCAGTGTCACTGAGATAGGCACTACCGATGCCGACATATGGCAATGCATCAGAGCCGGAAACTTAAACATATGAATAAGATGCAGAGGCTTGCTGTACTGAGCCGGTGGTTGGTACGGTGTCATCCTGCCATGCATCGCCACGAAGAGGAACAACGTTTCTTGTTGGCCCATTGCCACCTTGCCCCTGCGATGATCCAGAAAGAACCATAAAGCCGGGAGGTCTAGGAGGTCCAAAGACGCCGAATGGCAAGAGACGAGCATCAAAGCTCTGGATATCCGGGTTCATCTCGATTCTAATAATCTCAGACTGATTATTGAACTCTCCGTACTCTCTCATACGACCATCATTGTAATCCCACTCGACATAACGATCACCGATCTTTCTTGCAATATAATTTTCAGATCTTGGGTTAAGGTTACATTCGGAGAATCTTTCAATAATTACTGGCTTAGCATCAGCATCTGACGCTGCACGAACCACAACTGTGAATGTGCCATAATCATCAAACTCATTAGTTGCTGCTCTAATATCCTGAATAGAAACTTTGTAGCTATTCTGAATGTACTCGCCGCCATCACGACCATGGAAGCGGAAGAGCTTAGTCATTTGAGTTGCGTCAAAGTCTGGGTTACCTGCGCCGCCAACACTAACAAGGTCTTGCGAGAAGAACCAACCAGTCCGTGGGCTTATGTAACTAGTTCTACGATCACCCCAGTGATTATCACCAGCAGATAGATAATCAGTTGATCCGGAGTTAATAGCAGCAATAAAGCCGTAAACTTTTCCAGTGTTTCCGCCAAGTTTTTCAAAGAGATGAGTTTCATAAGTCTCGCCAAGCCAATATCTTGACTCACCCTTATGCAAGGTTGCTTGATTAGTAATTGTACTGTTAACAGTGAATGGGCTGGTATTGAACACCTTACGAATATATTTGTCACTGTTGCGGTTAAAGTTAAACTCAGTTTTAATTAACTGATCGCCAACGTCGTCCATGATCATGGCAACAAATTGAGTGTTCTCGTCAGATTCAACAACAAGAGCAGAACCAGAAGCGGTTTTCAACTGAGCAACGTCATTGCTCTCTGAGCGAACATTACCTGATAACAAGACTGAAGAGCCTGAGTTACAGTAGAATATTGCAGCAAGTGATCCAGTCATCGCTTCTTGTGTTAAAGTAGTTAGATAGGAACCAGACTGCATAACAAAGAGACCGTAAGCGCCACCAGCTCGCATTCTGACGTCAAAATTCTGATCGCCGGAAAACTCTTTGTCAGTATCCCAACCAGCGAGACCAGTTGTGTCTGCGTCCGGGTGACCTTCGCCAAGGGTACGAACAAATGTAACTGGACCAACTTGGGCATCTAGATAAGCCTGAGCAGCGTAAACAGCATAAGTAGGACCAGCAATATTTCCTTCTCGGAAATAGTCACCGCCAGCACCGCCAGCAACTGGGTCGCCAAAAACATCAACAAATTCACTAAAAGAGCTAACCTTATAGGGTCTGTTGGCTGGTCCCTTAAGTGCTCGACCGATTAGCACTGGGCCAACTTCTTCTGCAACAGCTGGAAGCTGTGAATTGTCAATCTCCCTTAAGAAGATTCCGGGTGAAATAAATTTGAACTTTCTTACATCTGACATTATCTATAGTCTCCTGTGGAATAAACAAAGTTTTCCGAGTTTCGTAAGTAAATAGTATATTAAATATCTAAACTCACATTAGGATCTATAAAAACCCTTCTTTATGTATTCGTTAATATCACCCATTATAACGTGCTCTCTGGGTATTTTAACTTCGACTGCGTTCTCTCTGATAGAAACACGAGGTCTTTCATCGTTCTTGTCTTTACCGATTAGGTAACCAAGAACTTTAACACTTAATGTTTTATCGTAATATCTTTCTTCCTCAGAAAGATTTGAAGCATTACTGTTATCTGATAAGTCGCCTTGGATAAAGCCCTCAAATCTATGACCATCGTTATTGATAAAGAAGTTATTGATTTGACCGGTGGTCGTTAAGAAAGGTGTTACAACCTCATTCATCTGCTGAATATATTCAGTTCTGAAAGAAATATCGTAAGTCATTGTGACATAGACCGGAATAGAAAAGGTCTTTGTCTGATAGACAATCTTTCTGTTATTGAATGGGAAAGTGTTTTTATTATAGAGCCTCTGCGAAGTGGCATTTGCAAACTCAGAAGTTTTCTTTTGATTGATTACTCGCCCAACAACCAAGCTACGAGCGCCGCCCTTTTCGTCAGGAGCATTAGGAATATGTGCCCATGCGACGCCTTTCATATTAGGGTCTTTACGCATATCTGTTCTTTTAATTGTTATTATCGGCAAGATCAATCTTCCGTTTGAATCTCTTATATCCCGATCTGCCTTGAATTGCCAACTTCTTTCACCACTAACCCAACGAATCTTAACTTTCTCCCAGCCTTTATTGGTTGTCACATATGGATTAACCTCTTCGTTAATCCAGTTATACAAAGCAACATCGATAGTTTCAATTGTAGAGGGCATAAATTTAATGTCCTGAACAAGTGGATTATCTTCTCCAACTATTGTCTCGTCACTGGGCATTAAACGTTCCCTCCCTTGCTGCAATGCAGTTAGCGGCTATTTCCATTTTATTATCAATCTGTCCAAACAATCTAGATTCACTGAGATTGGTGATCTCATAAAAGATGTCGCCATACAACACAAAGTCTCCTTCTCTAACAAACAGATCTTGGTCTTCTGTCAATCTTCTTTTATGAAAGTGTACTTTGATGGTTGATTTAAAATCTACGCCAATATTGTTGGTATAAACTGACGTAAAATCAACTAGCTGTATCAGAGCCATAACTCTTATGGGTGGTAAAAAGGTTTTCGTGATAGCTTCTCCGTAAAGATCATGAAAATTAGTTCTTTTAATATCAATCGGATAATAAGCAATTGTTTGACCAATTACTTTCTCAATAAGCTCATCATTAACTTGCTTTACAAGATCTCTTTCTTTTTTACCAGTAAAGAGCGGAGGAGGAGGATTAGAGGGTTGTGTCCATTTATTATTCGTAGACATTTATCTACCCTTGATAAATAAGCATAGGAATAAGCTTGTTAGTCTTGTTGACATTTTCCATGAGTGTAGCCTCCTGTTCTGCAATCTTGGCATATGTCATGTCCGCAAGTGTTGTCTTAAGCTCTTCTCTAAGCTTTTGTTGTTCATCTTTTCCTTGTGAAATCAAATCTGAACCGTTTAAGTTTACTGACTCTCCCGGTATTGGAATTGTACTAAACTTACTTCTTATCTGTCCTAAAGTCTCTTTAGTAAGTGCCAAAGCGAATCTTCGAATCCACTGCTTGCCGATAGAGTTGATTGATTCATAAGGAATATTTGTAAAAGGTAACGTATTCATATTGTTGATACCGTTTACCCCTGTATCTTGATTGTCTTCGTCTTCCCAAGAATTTGAGTCATTATCAATAGTAAAGTCAACCCAAAGGTTAGGGACCAAATTAGCATCTGGTTCTGGGTAGAGCCTTAGAACATTATTATGAATTTCGTATGAATAATGTGATAGTCTTGTATATAAATGATCTTCATAAGCCATAGCTTGCATTTTGTTGTGCCACACTGGAATGACTTCAAAAGTGGAATCATCGGTATATTGACCATAACCATAAATGGAGCCATTACCAACGACGTTTAACCCGCCATAGTAACCAAAGAATCTCCACATAGCTTGTGGTGTTTTGTAGAACACTCTCTCAATAGTAACTCTATTGTTATTTACTTTTAGAGCATATGGGTATCCGGAATCAGAAATAGCAGCAGAACTAGAAATAATGTTCTGTAGATCATAGTCTTGTACACCTGTTTCCAATGCGATTGATGCTGAGTAGTACGGTCTTGTGCCGCCAAATCCAGCAGCTTGTGCCACAGCAGGTCCAACTCTCTTTGGATATCTAATATCAAACTTTGGATACTTAAGCTCAACCTGACTACCGCTCAAGGGATCACCGCCCCTAATCACACCATTATGGTCAAAGCTTGCAGTGGCTTGGCCAAGTACATCGCCAAGACTGTTAACCGCCTGATGCATATTTACAATATAGGAATATTCTAGACAGGCTTCTTCATAGTTTGCATATACAGAACCTGAAGTAACCTCAATATCAAGAATATCCCCACCGAGCTTTTGATAAGTGTAAGCAACTTGATCTGCTGCTCCAGACAAGAAATCAAAAGAACCTGTGTAGACTCCAAGAGGTACAGCAGAAGGGACATCGGCTGTAGAACCAGTCGGTGGCAAAACAACTGCGCTTGTTTGGCTTACTGGACTTAATTTTGGTATAGCCATTTACTATCCCTCCGCTTTTTTAAACACTCTTTACTCTTCACTCTTTGGAGCTTTCTTCAATCTTCTTTTCTTGGTCACAGGCTTTGCCTTGACCTTCTTAACAACAGGCTCAGCAACGGGCTCTGCCGGTGCAACAACCTCTTTGGCCACTTCTTGTTTAGAAGCTAACCTTCTCTTTAATCTAAAAAACTTGGATGCTTTCATAGTGCGCTCTCCTCTAATCTAAATAGTTTCTCAAAATAGAAAAGCCCACCCTCATGCGAGGGTGGGCAACTTAGTTACCTAAGCTTTACTTGCTATCAGGTTCCGGACTCACCAAGGAGACCGCGACAGACAACAAGTCCGTACATATCAGGACGCACCATCTTCTTAGCGTAGCGAGTCATGACACCCTTACGGGGCACGAAGTCCTCAACACCGAAGATAGTAGGTGTAACCTGTAGTGGGACGTATGGAGCATAGACGTAGCCGCTCTCAAGGAAGCTGTTGCCCTTGCGACCAACGAGAACTAGGTTCCGTGGGAAGTAAGGATCGACGTAGACGTCGAACTTCTTGGAGAGTGAGCCAACATTGACTGCACCAATTGTGCCACGATCCTGATCTGCGGTAACGCTTGCGCGGAAACCAGCAGTGAACTCAAGGATGTTAGCCATCTCTGGGGAAGTGACAACAAAGTTGGCACCGCCACGGAGTGTCTTACGATGGATCTGAGCGGACACATCGTTAATGGTCTCGACTAGTGTCTCATACCACTCTGAGACAGTACCGGTGAAATCGGGAGCCTTAGCACTAGCGCCAACCTCGGCACCAGTCTCACGATTCACGAATAGACCGGGTGAACGTGACCAGTAGAATGTACCAGCGGTTGCACCCTTGATGAGATCTTCAAGGATCTCGCGATCAATCTCAAGAGCAATCTGCTCAGAGAGAATTGAAGTAAGCTCAACCTCAGCGTCGAGGTTGTGGTAGGCGTTGAGGTCCTGACCGAGTTCAGGGGTCCACTTAGCCTTGAGCTTCTTGGTGATAGCTGTGACGGACACAGAATCAACCTTGATATCGATCTCAGGGATATCTTCCTTATCCTCAAGACCCCAAGTAGCGTCAGCTCTGACCGCACCGATAGCTGAAGCAGCACCAGCAGTTGCTGTACCATTAAAGTTATCCTTAATTGGGAAGTCGAAGCTCTTAACCAAAGCACTTGCGGTAAGAGTATCGAGAAGGTTATCAAGTGTTCCCTCACCACCAATAGTCTGTGAACCAGTTCCCTCAAAGACCATGGTGATCTTGTAGCCTGCATCAGATGGATTCTGATCATTGGTTGATCCAGAAGAAAGCTGGGTCAAACGACGAACGAGACGACCGGGACGAACAGCTGCTGCATCGCCAGATGCAATGCCAACGAGGTCCTGATGGTTAAACTGTGCAAAAGTATTGGAGCCTGTCATAGAGACGACAACAACGCTTGAGCCATCAAGGTCCGCGTCATAACGAGTAAGCTCGTTAAGCTTGTCGGTGTCTGCCTGTGAGATTGGGAAGTCACCGCTGCCCGCCTCAACACCAATAACACCAGAAGCCTCAACAACAAAACCACCTGCAATACCGATTGAACCAGTTGCAGAAGAGTAGCCATTGTTTAGGTTGTAAGGACCGGCATCAGCTGAGTCACCAGTTAAGGTAACACCGCCAGTGATTGCCTGACCAACAACACCGCCACCGTAGAGTGAATCGCCATCGGTCTGACCGAGACGGGAATCACCAAAGGTGAAATCGAGGAAGAAAATGAGACCTGAAGGGAGGCTCATTGGTTGGACGCTAACGAGTTCGTTAGCAATCAATCCGCCGAACACACGACGAACGATTGGGAATGCTACAGCGGCGAAACCCTCAACATCACCTGCTGCCATAGAGGAACCAGCTGCCTCTTTAAGAAGCTGCTTAGCTTGGTTCTCAAGTAGACGTGCCATAGATTGCTTGGTACGATCATTATCGAGACCTTCCAGAAGACCTGTTCTTTCCCACTTAGTGAGAAGAGCAGCACCTTCCTGACGGAGATCACGATTAACAATACCTTCTGTCAATTTATTTAGAATAGACATGATTATTATCTCCTTTATTAAAGTTTCTTGATGCCTGCGAGTCTTTGCAAACGCTCGACCACAGGTCTTTCAGCACTGCTTGACGACTCTCTGCGAGCCATCAGAGGCGAATTACGATTTACTGCTTCGCTAAGTGATTTTGGTCCTCTGCTTTCAACAGATGAACCCACTGCGCTTTGAAGCGTTTCAAATACGAGTTTCGCCTCATTTACAGAACGAGTTTCCGAAATAGCTTCGACAATCTTATTCTTTTGTCGCTCATTCAGCGAGTCGCTATTCAGTGTACGGTTCGTGTAAAATAATCTAGCATTTGTAAGAGTTACTTCTTCAAGCTTCTCTTGCAAGCTAGAAACTGTTTGGGCGAGCTTTTTATTTCTGCCAGTAGCAGAGTCAAAGCTCTCGCTCAATTGAGCGTAATCTTTCTTAATGTTAGAGAGAGCCGCTTTCATGGTCTCAATCTCTTGTTGAGCTTCTGTTGAAGCAAGGCGTGCAAGCTCAAGTTCTGCATAATAGTCCATTGTAGGACCCGGTGTGCCAGCCCAACCTCTCTTTTGAGGCTTAATGTCAACAACAAGCTCTTCCATGATAGCTTCAAGATTTTCTTCAGTTAGCTCGATCTCTTCATCCATCTTGTCATCATCAGATGCCATGCGCTTAAGCGTGCTCATTGCATCTTCCTTATCACTGGTGTAATAAAGTTTCTCTTCTGGATCATTTGGCTTACCGACTGAATACTCTTCAAGATCGCTATTGTAACGAACAACAAAACCGCCATCTTTTTTCTTGATTGGTGGCTTTCTTGCTTCATCAAGTTCTTCGCCCAAAACGCTAAGCATATCTTCAGTAAGCTCAAACTCTTCTTCGAGCTGTTGCATATCGTCAGAAGGCATCTCTTCTTTTGAGCCCATTGGAAGTTCTTTCTGGAGGTCTACAAGATCATCAAAAACTACTTCGATCTCTTCATCATCATCGGGGCAAGGACAAAGCTTCTCACCCTCTTTGGCTGCATCAGGGACAATCTCTTCTTCCTTGTCGTCGTCCACAACTTCTCCAGTGATATCGCCAAGCTCTAGCTCTTCATCCTCTTCTTGCTCTAGAAGGGAAGAGACTGCTTCTCTAACTTCGGCTGAATACTTCTCTAGAATAGTGTTCTCTGCACTTTTAATTGCAGCTTCTCTCAATGCCTGAGCATCAACTATAGCTTGTTCTAACAATGATGACATTTAATATGTTCTCCGTAAAAGGAATAATTCACAAATAAGTAGTATGTAAATTACAATAAATCCAATAATACTTATTATGAATTATTTGCCCGTTGAGCGTTTTTCTTAATTAGCTTTTCTCTGCGAAGCTTCTTTCTTCTTCTTTTAGCAGAAGGCTTTTCATAATAGACATGCTCTTTAAATTGTTCAATAATTCTATACTTCTTTGTTTTACGAAGGAACCTTTTAATTGTTCTATCCGGATGTTCATCATTCTTTGGAAAGACCGTTAAATTTGAAGGTCTACTACAATTATTTCGTGACCTATTGGTTCTATATCTGTTATTTCTTGCGCGACTCATTTTTCCTCTTTAGCCAACACCAAGTGAGCCTGACCAGTTAGAGCCAGATGGTGAAGCAGCTGTTAGTCTAATTGTTGGAACATTTATCAATCCAGCGACAATTGAAACTGATTGTGTATCGCTGTCATCAGATCGAACAAATACTGATGATACTTTATAATCTGCTGAAAGTGACTCTGAAACTGCCAAGCGAACAAAGTTTGTTTCAGCAAGTCCGCCAGAAGAAAAGCCAACACGAATATCTCCAGTGGAGTCTGTTTCGTTACGAACAATAATAAACTTAGTTACTTGTCCAAATTTAATTTCCAATGGTTCTGCGGTATTTGCCGGAGCTGTAATTGAAGATGATAGATAAGGTTGGGCACTCACCTGATAAGCGCCTACATGGTTTAGCCCGGTGGAGTATATAAAACTGTTAGACATATTTTTAACCTCTTACGAATTAATTAGTTTGGTATTTAGAAACCGTCT
>ERZ869936.354-NODE-354-length-46231-cov-8.033221_pt1 | contig 46231 bp, 48 predicted proteins | sample MGYA00520876_ERZ869936 | MGnify/ENA primary metagenome ERZ869936 (study PRJEB32218, sample SAMN09650985) | biofilter metagenome | isolation source: enrty point of leading RO module | place: Saudi Arabia: Thuwal, RO plant located on Red Sea | collected 2016-02-17 ... | reverse complement strand
TGCTGGCTACTTGGCGCCCGACTACTTGGCGGCATCGTTTGGCGGGCGCGGCACGTCGACGTTCAGCGAGTGCGCGCCGGAAAAGATGATGTGCTGCATGCCCACCGCATAGATGATCTTGTCCGCGCGGGCCTCATTGCGTCTCCCGCCTTCGATGGCCGAGTACGAGACTTCCGCCGGACTGCGCCCGTCGCCTTCGAGGATCATCTGATCCTTATCCTGCGTGTACGTTACGCGGTGCCCCAGCGCGGCGAACTGCGCCCCTTCGGCCAACACATTGCCAATCGCGACCAGCTCGAACCAGCCGTCCTCGCCGGGAGTGCGGGCAGGCATCTCGCGCACGGTCAGCGTTTGCGCGTCTAGGATCATCCCCTCCGGACCGAGACTTGCAGGGTCGTCGGGCGAGAGCCTCGCGTTCCAATCGGAAACCGGCGCATAGACCGTCTTGGTTGGCTCACCAAACGTCAGCCGGCGGCCGTTGATGTTGCCATGAATCGCGCGCTGGAACTGGACGTGCAGGTACGTCAGACCGGGCCGTCGGGCCGCGGGGCGGGTCGGTTGTGCGTTCGTGCCGGGCGCGGCCAGTCGCCCCAACGGGCTGCCGCCCGTCTCGAGTCCGACGTGTCGCACCCAACCGGGCCCCTTGCCGTGGACCTCTCCGGTCGTGCGATTGATCGACAGATCGAAGACCTGCATTTGATCCACTGCGGTCTTCTGGCCTTGCTCGTTGAATTCACGGCTGTCGAGGACCGCTTCGCCGTAGCATCGCACGAAGGCAAGCTGCGGGCCGCTTTGCACGTTACTTTTGCCAGGCCCCGGCGCTGCGCTGCCGGGGTTGGAAAAGTCGATTGCCCGGTCCAGCACGCCTTCGAGCTGTTGGGTCGTCAACAATTGTTGGTTCGATTGTACGCGCACGTCGCGCCGGAACGTCACGCTTTTCGACTCGAAGTGCATCGCGCCTTGCCAACTGACTTCGGCAGACTGCGGCGCCGCCAGCGGCTTGCCGTTGAGATCCTGATCGATGGGCATGATCATGCGACCCGGGCCATCGATCCAGAGTCGGTTGGTGTGCTTTTCCAGATAGATCGCTTCGCCGAGCAGGACCATGCCGCCGGCTTCGATCTGCGCCGGGCGGCCGGAAACCTTGACGGTCGTCTGTTCGGTGTTCGCGCCAACGACGTGAACCTGCTGGCCGTCAACGACCATGGGCTTCGTCCCGGGGCGGGGCGAGAGTTCTTGCAAGTGGGCCGTGTTATCCAAAGTGAGCGCGGCCACGTCGTACTGCTTGCCGCGCGGGATGAGCCTGACCTGCACGCTGCCGGAACGCACTTCGAATCGCTGCGACGGCGCCTCGCGCGCCGCGGTCTTCGATTCGCCGGCCGGGGGTTGGTCTGTCGGTGCCGGCGGCGATTGTTCGGCGATTGACGGCCCAACGGCCGTCTGCTTGAGCCGATCGATCCAGACCTCGAGCTTACGCGTCTTCGCGTCCAACTGGGGAACATCGACCTCGACGTTTCCTTGCGCCATGACGCGGTCGATCTGCCATTTGGTTCCCCGGCCCGGCGGCGGCCCGGTTTGCCGTTCGGTCGACGCGTCGTCGGCGGCCGCGATGACCGGCTTGCGAAGGGTGCGATGCGTTGGACCTAACGTCGCGCTGGGCGGTGCGATTCCATGCGCGCCGACCCTCGCGCCGGCGTTGGCTGGCCCGGGCAACGGTCGATGCATCGACGCCGGAACGACGCGTGCCACCGGCTGCGAGTGAGCCGGTTGGGATAGCGGGGTGACCCAGGCCACGATCCGCCCCTCTTCGACGATTCGGCCGTCCTTGCCAAGGACGTCGCCGGCAGTCACTTCACCCAGGTCCGACACGCGGACCGTGGCACCGCCGCGCAGCGACGCCACGTACTGTTCGCCCTCGGCCGGTTCGAATCGCACTTCCCGTGTCCATTGCACCTGGTATTCGGCTGGCGAATCGCCCGGGGCCACGCCGCGCATCACCCCGGGACCGGTCGCCACCAGCCGCCCGAACGGATTGCCGGGCAGCGGATGAAACTCCAACGAACGGTGGCACCGGACATAAACGCCGCGCGAGGGCGATTGCAAGACAACCGGATCGCCCCGAGCTTCGATGTAACGGATCGGAACGTCGTCGACCTCGGCTGCGGCGCCCGAGCGCTGCTGAGGATTCGCGGTGCCCGCTTCGTCCGAATTTCGCCGAAAGAAGACGGTCAACACCTCGCAATTGAGCAGATCGCTTGGTCCGACAGTGGAACGCTCGACGTCGACACGTTCGTGAAACGACGCGGCATATTGCTGAAAGTCGAAACGAAACTCGTCCTGACAGGTAATCTTGAGTGTCGAGCCTTGCAGTTCGGGCCTTGGGGCGGCCTGCCTGCCGCGGGCCAGGGCCGGATCGTCCAGCGCGAGGTAGGCGACCACGTCGCGTTTGATGTGCAGAGACTTGACACGGCCGTTGCGCAGTCCGCCGCCGTCGTCGGCGTCAAGAAAGATCTCAAGGTTGCGCCCGCTGCCGCGACTTTGCCCGAATCGGAACTTGACCACATGCGGCGAGAAGGCCCGATTACCTTGCAGCTCGACATCGCGAGTGGTAATCAGCAGCGCGTCGTCAGTGCCCGGTTCGGTCGGTGCGCGCTCAATCGTGATCAGTCCTTTGAGTCGGCCGCCGACCAGCTTTCGCTTAGCCAGGTCGACAGTCTTCAGGACAATCGGCTGATCGAACTTCAGCGTGGCGCCTTCTGCGGCCCGCATCACGATCGGTTGGACGTCGGCATCTTCGTCGTTGCGCGGCTGCGGAAAGAAAAGCAGCGTGCAGTGCTCCAACTCGACGGTGCCGTCGGGCAGCGGTTTCGGATCCTTGAATAGCAGCAGCGTCTGGTTGGTTTCCCAGATCGCCGGGTTTACGAGTTCCCAGGAGCCGGGCGGAAAGTAGCGCTCGAGGGTCTGTTTGCGGGCGCTCTTGGCTTGGCGCGCGGCGACGGCGTCGTCCTGGCTTGAGAAGTTGGCCGCAGCCAGCTCGATGCCCGGCTCGATAAGAGGCACGGCGATCAGCCAATATAGCCAGTAGGTGCAGACGACACCGGCAAACCAGCCCACGACTTCGCCCACGCGCACGACACGCGGCCGGCGCCGCGGCGCGTGGTTGGGCAATGGGGACGATTCGGCGGCACCCTTCATGCGCGGCTCAACTGGTGTACTTTTGAATCAAGTCATCCCAACGCCGCTGGGCCTTGAGAATCATCTCGATTGTCTCGCGCACCGCGCCTTCGCCACCCGAAAGCTTCGTCACGTGATGGGCCGACTCGCGCGCTTCCGGACAGGCGTTGGCCACGGCCACGCCCAGGCCTACGGCGCGCATGACCGGCAGGTCCGGCAGATCGTCGCCGATGTAGCACGCTTGCCGCGGCTCGAGTTCCAACTGGTTGAGGATTTCTTGCGCGACGGGCCATTTGTCTTCCGCGGCCTGCCGCACCAGTTCGATATTCAGCTCGGCCGCCCGTACCTTCACGATGTGGGAGCTGCGCCCGGTAATCACTCCAAAGCGGTAACCGGCCCGCTGCCACAGCCGAATGCCCAACCCGTCGTGAATGTGGAACTGCTTGGTCTCGATGCCCTGGTTGTCGAAAATGATCTGTCCACTGGTCAACACACCGTCGACGTCGGCCAGAATGAGTTCGATCTGTTGGCAGCGTTCTTCCAGTTTCATGCGCAATCCCGAGATCGGTGTTCCGTCGGGGTGATGTTGGTGGCGGGAAACGCGCCGGGAATCCTAGTACCGTGCGGCGCGGCGTGCTGGTCGAGCGCTCCGCCGGTGTGCGCTTCGGGAAACAGAGCGACGACGTCAGTTACGTCGATCATCCCCTTGGGACGCAGTTGTTCGTCGACGACGGGCAACTCGCTGATCTTGTTCTCGGCCATGATCGAAATGGCGTCAAGCGTCATCGATCCCAACGGAACGCGCAGCGGCCGCGCTGTCATCACTCTGCCAATCGACCCGTCGATCGCGGCGTCGCGCTTGTGTTCGAACAGTCGGGCGAGATCGCTATCGGTGAACAATCCGGTCAGCTTGCCGGACTTGTCCACCAGCATGATCGCGCCGGATCGGCGTCCGGCATGGCTGTGATCGCTGAGGACCTGGCGTACGGTTTGCCACTCGCCGGCCACTCGGCATTCCGAAACGTCGCGCATCACTTCGTCGACTTTACTGAGCTTGCGGCCGAGACTTCCGCCGGGGTGAAACCGAGCAAAGTCCTCGGCCCCAAAGTCGCGCATCCGGCTGGTTACCAGCGAGAGCGCGTCGCCCACGGCGAGCATGGCCGTGGTGCTGGTGCTGGGTGCCAGGCCGAGCGCGCACGCCTCTTGCAAGGGGCCCAGTTCGATCGTCACGGTCGCCGCGCGACCCAGCGTGCAGGTGCGCCGCGTGCAAACCGCAATCGTGCAAACTCCGAAATCCGCGAGTGACGGTAGGATGCGCACGATCTCTTCGGTCTCGCCGCTTTGCGAAAAAACCAACAATACATCGTCGTCGTGGATGCGCCCCAAATCTCCATGCACCGCTTCTCCCGGGTGCAGGTACGTACTTCGCGTACCAGTTGACGAAAGCGTGGCCGCGATTTTTTGGGCAATCAGTCCCGCTTTGCCCATCCCGCTAGTGATGACGGTACCGCGACATTCGAAGAGCAGTTCCACAGCGCGACAAAACTCGCCGTCGATGCGCTTGGCTACGGTGGCCAGCGCTTCTCCCTCCATCTCAATAATTTGCCGCGCGTAGCGGACTTGTTCCAGCGGTGTCAGGGGAGACTTGCCAGGGGCTGGTGAGGAACTCATGATCCGCGGTTTTCGCCTGCGCAGAGTGCTGTGCCGGAAAATGGGACGGAGGATTGTATCGTCGCAGGGGACGGGGGGCAATGTAGAACCCGAGTCGCGCTAAATCAATACATACAGGCACTTTACGTGTTGGGCGGACATTTCGTATAATCGTCGCTCTCGCGAGTTGGGCGGCTTGCGCAGTTGGCACCTACAGATCGGCGCGCCGCCACGACCGATTCGGATTCGGCCGCTAGCAGCATGCGCCGCAAGGAGCGTTCCCATGATCGTTACGACCCAAGACCTCTTCCACCACGCCTATGGTCGTTATGCCGTGGGCGCGTACAACATCAACAACCTTGAGCAGACTGTTGGACTGTTCCGCGGCAACCTCGGACAAGAAAAGTCGAACGACGACCCGATCGATGCCAAGCGCAGCGCGCCGTTCATCATCCAGTTGTCGCGCGGGGCCCGTGGCTACACGGACAAGCGGTTTCTTGAATCGATGATTCGGGCCGCGGAAGAAGTCTTCGACAAGGCGATCTTCGCCGTGCATCTGGATCACGGCACCGAAGAAGCCTGCTACGACTGCATCGACAGCGGATTCTATTCGTCGGTGATGATCGACGCTTCTCACGATCCGTTCGACGAGAATATCGCGATCACGCGTCGCGTGGTCGAGCGAGCGCACGACAAGGGAATCTCCGTCGAGGCCGAATTGGGCATGTTGGGTGGTGTCGAGGAAGACATTTCCGTCGACGCCGAGAATGCCTGCCTGACCGATCCGGATCAAGCGATCGAGTTCGTTCAGCGATCCGGCTGCGACTCGTTGGCCGTGGCAATCGGCACGTCGCACGGTGCGTATAAGTTCAGCGGCGGGCAAGGGCTGCACTTCGATCGCATCTCGGCGATTCAAAAGCTACTTCCCGGTTTCCCTTTGGTCATGCACGGTTCGAGTAGCGTGCCGAAAGCATGGGTCGACCGCATCAATCAGGCCGGCGGCCAGCTCGGCGATGCTAGTGGCGTTCCGGAAGATCAGTATCTGCCAGCCGCCAAGCTGGGGGTGACCAAAGTGAACATCGACACGGACGGCCGTTTGGTTTGGTGTGCCATCTATCGCGAGTCGTTCCGAGACAAGCCGGCCGATTTCGACCCGCGCACGCCCGGCAAGCCGTTCATGGCGGCCTATGCCGACTACATCGCTCACAAGAACCAGATGCTAGGTTCGGCTGGGCAGCTCGAGTCGGTGCGCGCGGCGCTGGCCGGCCAGCCGGCGTAAGCGCGCGGCACTAGCCTGAAGGAAATGCTCCCAGCACTGCGGGGGTGCGCAACCACCGTACCGACACGACCGACAATTGCGCTCAATTGCGGTTGGTCGCGATCGTCCGTCGGCGATATATTCACGTCACCAGCCCACGGCGCCGCGAAGCGGAACACGCGCGCAGTCCGCGGCCCGCACCGTACGCACGCCCTGGAATCTCGCGCGCAGCAAGGATACGCGACCATGCTCACAGAGAAGCAACTCGCGCCCGGCGATATCGAGCGCTTCAACACCGCGCACGAACAATGGTTCGCGCGGATGCCCAACATCGACCACCTGATGAAGAAGCCGTTCGGCAATCCGCTGGAGTGCGTCGAGACGTTCCAGCAGCTTGGGAGGCTGCTGGCCGGCTTGCGACTTGCGCCGGGAATGACGGTGCTGGACTTCGGCTGCGGCACGTGCTGGATGAGCGAGTTTCTCAACAAGATGGGAATGCACGTCGTGGCGCTCGACGTGAGTCAGACGGCGCTTGACATCGGCCGGCAGATTCTCGCGATGGATCAGCGGATCAACGGTGATTTGTCGCTGCGGCTGGTGCAGTACGACGGCCAGCATATTCCGCTGGACGATGCTTCGGTTGATCGCGTGCTTTGTTTTGGTGCATTTCACCACGTGCCCAACAAGATCGGCGTGATGGAGGAAATCCATCGCGTGATGAAGCCGGATTCGATTTTTGGGTTGGGCGACGCGGGGATCGACTACGACACGATTCCGCAGTCGGTCTTCGAGCGAGAGACCTGGGGCGTGCTGGAAGACAACTTGAACCTGGAAGAGCTGTCTGCCATCGGCGAAGCGGCCGGTTTCAACGCGATGTATTTGACGCTGGCGCCAGAGCCCCACTACTGGTTCCGATTCGACGGGTACGACCGAGTCGACGCCCAGCGCGACGAAATGTTCGACAGTGCGCGAAAGTTCTCGCGACACTTTGAAGTGTTCTTCTTCGTTAAGGGCAACCCGCTAACACCGACATCGGCCACGCCCGACCGGCTGCTGGCGGAAATCACTTTGGAGCACGATGATCTGACGCTGAGCTCCGGAGCAGTGCATCGCCCTGTGTCGGTGCGCGTGGCGAACACGGGCAATAGCATCTGGTTGGCGGACACCCAGGGTGAAAAGGGACAAGTCAACTTAGGCATCCACCTGTTTTCGGCCGACGGCGAACTGATCAACCTGGACTACTTTCGGATGCCGTTGTCCGGCGATGTGCGTCCCGGCGAGGATGCCACATTTGACTTGCGGGAGCTGCCCGACCCAGGTCCAGGCGAGTACCTCTTGGAAATTGACCTGGTCGATGAAGGATTCTGCTGGTTCAAGCAATGGGGAACCACTGCCCGACGCGCGAAGCTAACGGTTGTCGAGAGCGGGAGCTGACCGATGAGCGTTTCACGGCCAGTCGATCGTTCGTTGCAGGAATTCATCGAACTCTCCGACGCCGACGTGCGCCAGTACAACACGGCTGCCGACGCGTACTACCAGGATTTTGCCAACACCGACTTCGAAACAAACAAGCCGTTTGCCAACTGCCACGAAGCGGCGATGATCTCGTACCAGATCGGCTTGCTGTTGGCTGGCTCGAAGATCGGACGAGCGCAACGCATTCTCGACTTCGGTGCCGGGGCTGGTTGGTTATCGTCGATGTTGCATCGAATGGGTAACGAAGTGTTCTTGCTCGAAGTCTCCCCGGCTGCGCTCGACATGGCCCGCGAGACGTTTCAACGCGATCGTCGTAACGCACTGCACGCCGTCGGACCGCACTTTGACACGTACGACGGATACGACTTCGCCTATCCCGACGAACATTTCGACCGCATCCTCTGCTTCGATGCGCTGCATCACGTACCCAATCCGCGTCGGGTGCTGAATGAAATGTATCGCGTGCTAAAGCCGGGCGGATTGGCAGGATTCGCCGAGTCGGGCCGGAACCATGCCAAACTGCCCGCCATTCGCGACTGCGTGGCGCGCACCGGAATCCTGGAACGAAGTACCCGGCTCGACGAGATCTTCGCGCTGGCGCAAGATGCGGGATTCTCCAACATGACCGTCAAGGTGTTTCCGGCCTACACGGCGTGGCAAGTCGACTATCAGGTTTTGACAAGCGCGCAAGATGCCGGTTCGCTGCCGATCGATGCGTCGGAAGTAATGCGGGGATTCACCGACGGAAACCAATCCGTGTTTGTGTTGCACAAAGGACCGTTTTGTCACGATGGCACGTTTCCGCTGGAGCCGGCGGCCGAGATCCGCACCGCGTCGCCCCGATTGGAAATCGCGGCGGGCGCGCGAGCGCAAATCGAGCTGCGCGTGACGAATACTGGCAAGACGCGCTTCAACGCGGCGCCGCACCCCTTGGGCGGATTCGTTGCGCTGGGCGCGCATCTCTTTGCGCAGGACCGGCTCGTCGACTTCGACTATTTGCACCATCCGCTGCCGCGCGACATCGACGTCGGCGAATCGAGCGACGTTTCCGTCGAGATCGTCGCGCCGGCCGACCCGGGGCACTATTTCCTCGAGTGGGACATCGTCGTCGAGGGCGCGCTTTGGCTGGGCCAGGTCGGATCGCAGACGATTCGCACCGAGCTGATCGTTGCCGCGCCCGCCTAACGTACCTCGACATGAGCCGTGCGGCGTGGTCCTAAGTCGGCTTGGCGTGGTCGTGGCCACGTCGCTCACTGTTGGCCGCTGGCATCCGTCGCGACAACTTCTGGTTTTTCGCCGATTGCCTCGGCCGTCCAGTCGACAAACGCGCCGTCGGGACCTGCCTGTGCGACGCGCAACACCCACAGCCGTTGAAGCGTCTTGTCTGCCTCCTGGCGCACGAACAGGTGATGGCCGACAGAGTTCGGGTGGTCGTTCAGGCAAGTGATCAGCAGCATCTGGCCAGGGCCCAATGTGGCCGGCATGCTGAGATCAGAGAAGACCTGCTTCTCGCGCTGAGTGGTATAGATGAACATGCCTTCCGAGCCCGTGGTTTGAGTTTTCGGGTCGCCGTGGTGCAGCTCGGGCGTCACTTCAAGACGAACCTGGCCATCGGACTGGGGATAGGCGGTAAGCACAAGCCGGCCCTCCGCCTTGCGATACGTCTTGCCGCGGACCTCGCCGTTGGAGCCGCGAAGCAGCGAAATCTCGTCATGAACCGGAGAGACGACCAGCTCGTTGCGCTTGCCGGGTTGCGGCTGCAACACGCGGAGCAAGACGCCCGGATCGGTTTCCATCGGCACCAGCGACCGCTCTTCCGCCGAGATCGGCGCATCGGTCACTCGCAGCAGCTCGGCGAGCTCGTCGGGAACGTGCGCGGTCACGATCCCGGCCCGCATCCCGTTTCTGGCCAGTCGGGCACGAACTTCGGGCGGAATCGCCTGCTCGTCTACCTTGTTCCACAACGACGCCAGATCGGGATCATCGAGCGGCGCCGGCGCCGAGAATACTTCGACCGTCATGTCGCCGTCGGGCGCAGCAACTGGCAACGCGGGCGGCGATCCCTCGGGCCGCTCGATGAAAGCCGCGCAGCCCAAGAGGAAACAACAAGCCAGCGGAAACCACAGCGCACAACGGCGCACCGCGAAGTGCATGGGCGATCCTTGCCCTGGAAACTGACGCGAGATGGGAAGACTACCGCTCGAGACGTGAGGGGCGAACTGTAGCGATCGCGGACCGGACATGTCAACGCGAGTCGAAGTCGCGCGACCCACCCTGCCAGCGGCACCTTAGCGCCGCACCACGCTACATTGCTAGCTTAGCTGGCGCGGGTGAGGCTTGGTGTGGGGATCGATTGGCCAAGGACGCAGCCGTGGCGGGCAACAAGCTGGCGAAAATCGTACCGCAGAAACTCGAACACCTCGGCAGGCGGATCGAGCGAGAGCCACTGCTGTGCCAACGCGTGCATCCGCTCGTCGTATTTCTGCTGGGACGGTCCGTGGGCATAGCAGCGACCCGCATGACGCCGCAAATCGCCGTCGAACTGGGGGCTGATGTGCCACAGCTCGTGCACCACGGTTGCCAATTTCTCGTCGAAGGTATGATCGAGAAACCGCGGGAGGTAGAAGCTCAGCAGATAGAGCATGTCGCGATGCGAGGTATCGCAGATCGGCTGAATCGTCCACGACGCGCCGCCCTTGCTGCTAACGCGTTGCCCGTTCGAGAACCGCAACGGCGTCAGCGATGCTAGCAGTCCGTACCGGCTTGAGTTGCGGGTCTGGCAAAAGCGAATCGCGACCTGATCGACGTCGACGTGAGCCAGGTCATCGAGCCGGCCGCAGATATCGCGGCAGAGCCAGCGCATGTGCCGCGTGAAGTCGAAACCGACCGCGCTGTTGGGAGAGACACGATTGGCGGAACGGGCCACACGAACCTCCATGAGTGGGGCCACGGGCGGTCGAACTGCCGACGCGCAGGCATTCGCTGCTCTTTGGCCTGCGGGACTTGATCTGGTGCCAATTAACGGGCATCCGTCGCCCGCCATGTGTCCGTCGATGACAATCCGACCGGATGCCGACTAACTAGCGGCCTCACTGGCTTCGAAACTCGGTTTTTGCGATCGCTGGCGCTTGCGATCGCGCACGCCCACAAACTCAAGGATGGCCCGTGTCCCGGCGTCGCCCAAGCGGGGCTTGGCCAATCGCAGCACACGGGTGTATCCGCCAGGGCGGTCCACGAAACGCGGGGCAACTTCCGAAAACAGAATACGGACCGCCTCCTTGTTGCCCAGCATGCGGAGCGTGCGACGCCGGGCGGCGACGACCGGCGCGATCGCCTGGTTCCACTGGGCATATTCGTCACTCTGGCGCCAGCTCTTCCAAGCTTCGCTGTCGCGGTCCGCGGTCGTGGCGTGTTTTTCGGCTTCTTGCTCGGCAGGCAACGCGTTGCGCGCAATCGTGATGCAGCGCTCGACCAAGGGACGAACCTCCTTGGCTTTTTCGAGCGTCGTGACGATGCGGCCCTTAACCTTGGGGGCGTTGTCGTCGTCTTCGGCGTCGCGCTCGGTCAAGAACAACGCGCTTGCGAGATTGCGGAGCAAGGCCCTTTGATGCGAAGGGCAACGGCCCAGCGTGCGTCCTCGTCGTCGATGTCGCATGGTCGGTCGGTGTTTCTGTCAGAGGACCCGGACGAGTCCGGGCCCCACTGCGAGTGATGTTGTGGTGAATGTACGCTAGACGCCAGCGGGCGTGGGGGGCAATCGCATGCCGAGCCGCAGCCCCAACTCCGCCAGCTTTTCCTGGACCTCGTGCAACGTGGTTTCGCCGAAGTTGCGCACTTCGAGCAATTCGTCTTCGTTGCGTCGTACGAGGTCGCGGACCGTGTTGATGTTCTCGGATTCGAGGCAGTTGCTCGCCCGAACCGACAGCTTCAGGTCCGAGAGACTCAAGTTGAGCTTTGCCTCGACCGCCGCGTCACCCGAGCTACCCGACACGCCGCGTGCCGCGGCATGCACCCGAGCACCCAATTCGGTGTACTGCACGAAGGGATTGAGATGCTTGCGCAAGATCTTGGCCGACTCGACCAGGGCCATCTCCGGCTGGATCGATCCGTTGGTCCAGATCTCGACGGTCAGCTTGTCGTAATTCGTCTTTTGTCCGACGCGGGTTTCTTCAATCTCGTAGCGCACACGAACGACCGGGCTGTATACCGCGTCGATCGGGATGATGCCGATCTCCTGAACATTGGGGCTGTGTTCGCTGGCCGGGACGTATCCGCGACCGTTCTCGATCACCATCTCCAACATGAACGGTACGTCTTCGGTCAACGTGGCAATCACGTGGTCCTTGTTGATGACTTCGACCGATTCGTCGGTTTGCACGTCGGCTCCGGTGACCGGGCCGCGCGTGTTTTTTTCGATGCGCACGACCCGAGTCGAGTCGGAATAGTTCTTGACGACCAGCGACTTGACGTTGAGCACGATCTCGGTCATGTCTTCCATGACGCCAGGCAGCGTGGTGAATTCGTGCTGCGCGCCTTGCACCTTGATCTGCGTGATCGCGCTGCCTTCGAGGCTGGAGAGCAAAATTCGACGCAAACCGTTGCCGACCGTGGCACCAAAGCCGCGCTCGAACGGTTCGGCGACGAACTTGCCGTAGGTCGAAGTAAGCGTATCGGAATCGCAAGTAACCAGACTGGGAAGTTCCAGCCCACGCCATCGAATATGCATGACAAATCTCCGTAACCAGCCGCGGGAATGCCAAGTGCCGGTGTGTGGATCACCTTGGGGTTTGTTGTAGCCGTTGTCGCTGACTTGTCGCCGGGCAGGATCGTGCGATTTGCCAGGTGGCGACGCGGGTTGCCTACTTCGAGCAAAGCTCGACGATCAGTTGGGTCTCGACCGGGATCGAAATATCTTCGGGGCCTGGCAGCCGGACCACGCGGCCTTCGGGGATTCCGCCTTCGACAACCGTCAGGAAGTCGGGAGGGGTGCGCCGATTGTCCGCCAGATTTGCCTGTACGAATTGCAGGCTCTTGGCCCGATTCTTCACCCGCACGACGTCGCCCACCCGCACGTTGTAGCTGGGGATGTCGATGTAGTTTCCGTTGACGGTGATGTGGCCATGGGCAACCAATTGCCTGGCTTGAGCCCGACTGCTACCAAAACCCAGACGATGCACGACGTTGTCGAGCCGCCGTTCCAGCAGGCTCATCAGCGCGTCGCCCGTGTTGCCCTTGATGCGCGTCGCGCGGCCGAAGTAGCGGCGGAACTGGCGTTCCAACACGCCGTAGTAGTGCTTCACCTTCTGCTTCTCGCGCAAGTGCGTCCCGTAATCGGTTTGCTTGCCACGGCGAAATTGGTGCATGCCGGGCGGGCTGTCACGCCGCTCGACGGCACACTTGGGCGTGTCGCAACGCGAGCCCTTGAGAAACAGTTTCATTCCGTCGCGACGGCACAGCCGGCAGACGGGGCCATTGATGCGAGCCATGTGAGATTCGAAGGCCTTGTGCGTGGGTAGTGAAGGATTGAACCAGCGTGTTGGTTGGATTGTTCGCCACGTTGCGGCGGCAGTGGTGTCGTCAGACTCGCCGTTTCTTCGGCGGACGACAACCGTTGTGCGGAAGCGGAGTGACGTCTTCGATCGACTTGATCGTCATCCCGGCTGCCTGGAGGGCTGTGATCGCGCTTTCGCGGCCGCTTCCCGGACCCTTGACTCGAACTTCAAGCTCACGCACGCCGAACTTGGCGGCCTTTTCGGCACACTGTTGCGATGCCATCTGGCCGGCGAACGGCGTGCTCTTGCGGCTGCCCTTGAAGCCACTGGTGCCGGCACTGGCCCAGCAGAGCGTGTCGCCCTTGGTGTCGGTAATCGTGACGCTGGTGTTGTTGAACGTTGCCTTGATGTGGGCAATGCCAACCGTCACGTTGCGTCGCGTCTTGCGTCGTTTGCTCTTAGCCACTTCCGTCAAACTCCCGGATCCAGGGCGGCGAACCGCGTGCCGCTTGCGTGTCGTGTTCTTAACGTGGGTTAGTGGTTGTGCAGTGTTTCTCGCTCGCTGGGAAGCGCGGCGGAGACTACCGCATGTCTTTGACGCCCTTCTTGCCTGCCACGGTCTTCTTGGGGCCCTTGCGGGTGCGCGCGTTCGTTCGAGTGCGCTGCCCACGCACCGGCAGCCCACGGCGATGCCGCAAGCCGCGATAGCAACCGATATCACGCAGGCGTGTGATGTTCTGCGCGCTTTGGCGGCGCAACTGACCTTCGACCGAATAGTCCTTATCCAACAACGCAGCCAGACGCGCTAATTCGTCCTCGTGCAAGTCACGGGCCTTGGCCTGCGGGTCGATGCCCGCCTTGTGGCACAACTCGCGCGACGTGTGATTGCCGACGCCGTACAAGTAGGTCAACGACACGACGGTCGGCTTCTCGTTGGGAATATCAACGCCGAGCAAACGCGGCATGGATCTCAACTCCTGACTTGGATAACCCTAAGTCGATTCGATCAATTCGGTACGTTTCGTTTTGTTCGAGTCATCGTGCGTGGCACGTGACTGCGCTTGGAAGCGTGCGTCCTGCCACGGCATCGGCGAGAGGCACGATGCACAACGACCGCTGCACCACGGTCGCTGTCCGATTGGCCTGGTTACGCAACTTTTGTTCTGTCCAACTTCGGACCGGCTCGACAGCTTTCACCGCGGAACTAACCCTGGCGCTGCTTGTGCCGAGGATTCGAACAGACCACGTACACCACGCCGCGGCGGCGGACGATCTTGCAGTTTTCACAAATACGCTTGACGCTGGCGCGGACCTTCATGGCAGCACGGGCTTGCAGGTTTGGCTTGGGAACGTTGATCCGAAGCGATTAAATATAAGCCCTGGCACAGGATCCGTACAAGTCCCCTTGGCGCGGAATTTGCTTGCGATTGAGGGCTCCGCGACGCCGTCGACTCGCCGTTGTGTCGGTTCGGGGCGGAGACGGCTTCCAACGGCCGGGGCGCAGCGACCAGCTTACCGCCGCATGCCCAAATCCGTGGGACCGCAAACGCCTGTTCGTGGCACCTGGGCTGCTAGTGGCGAGCACGCGTGCATTGCGGCCGCAGCAGCGGCACATGTCGCCGCGGGCCGCCGTTTCCGCAAGCCCGCTCCGGCCCACTGCCACGCTTTCATGGGCCACGACGGGGGCCGGAAGCCGCAACTTGCCTACGGCGAAACTGGCGTCACACCAATCCTAGCTGCCCTTTTCGTCTTTGGTGGGCGGGCCGGTCAGCACCCAGGGGCCGTTGTCGGTGATGGCGATCGTGTGCTCGAAGTGGGCACTGGGCTGGGCGTCCTGCGTGGCCTGAGTCCAATGGTCGGGCAGGCTCTTGACGTGCTTCGTCCCCATGTTGACCATCGGCTCAACGGCGATCACCAGCCCCGGTTCCAACGAGAAATCGCCATTGCGCCGCAGTTGCGGACTGACGAAGTTGGGCACTTGCGGGTCTTCGTGCATTTCTCGGCCGATACCGTGCCCGACGAAGCTTTCGACCACTGCGAAGTTCGCGTCGCGGACGTACTTGCCCATCTCGGCTGCGACTTCGCTCCAACGACTCTTCTTTCCCATCAAGTCGATCGCCAGATTCAATACGCCTTGTGTCACGTCGAGCAATCGTTGCACTTCGGAGTCGATCTTGCCGACCGGATGGGTCACCGCGGCATCACCACACCAGCCCTCGAATTTACAGCCGGTGTCGATGCTGACGACGTCGCCCTCGCGCAGCACGCGCTTGCCGGGAATGCCGTGAACGACTTCGTCGTTGACCGAAATGCAGGTCACCGCGGGAAACGGCACCTTGCCCGGCACGCCCTTAAAGAGCGGGATGGCCTGCTTCTCGTCGAAAAACGCTTCGACCGCGGCGTCGATCTCCCCGGTGGTCACTCCCGGACGAACCAGCGGTGCGGCGATCTGATGCGCTTCCCAAACGAGCAACCCCGGCTTGCGCATCTGCGCGATTTCTCGTGATGAGCGAAGAATGTGCACGCTGGGAATTGCTCCGGATTCTAACCGATTGCCTGCGTCGCTGACCTGCGGCCGACGACTACGACTTGTATGATAACGTGTGGCGCGCCCGAGCGGCTACTGTTGGGCAACTCCGTCGACCAAGCCCCGAATCCGCTGAAACACTTCGTCGGGCGTGCCACTACCGTCGACCTCGTGCAGCAAGCTTCGCTGCCGATAATAGTCCGACAGCGGAGCTGTTTGCAGCTTGTACTGCTTAAGACGTTCGAGAATAACGTCCGGCTTGTCGTCTTCGCGGCCGCGCGCCACGAGGCGCTTGGTTAGCACCTCGACGTCCAGCTCCAATTCGACGACCGCCGTAAGGGGGGTGTTGCGTTTGGCTAGCAGCGCGTCGAGCGCTTCGGCCTGGCCGAGCGTGCGCGGAAATCCGTCGAGTAGGTAGCCACCTGCACAATCCTGCTTGGCCAGCCGTTCGTTGACCAGATCGAGCATGACGCTGTCCGGAACGAGCTTGCCCGCGGTGAGATACTCTTGCGACTGCAGGCCGACGGGCGTCTTGTCGGCGGCCGCTTGACGCAGCATGTCGCCGGTTGACAGATGAACGATATTCAGATGCTTGGCCAGTCGGACAGCCTGTGTGCCTTTTCCAGCTCCGGGCGGGCCAAGAAACACGATTTGCATTTGCGTCTCCCCTTGGAAACGGCAACCCGGCCCGGGCGACGGCGGCGGCCGCTGGAACTAACCTTTCTCCAGCAGCCCCCGATAGTTTCGCATCACGAGATGGCTGTCAATCTTTTGCACCAGGTCGAACGCCACGCTGACGGCGATCAGCAAGCCCGTGCCGCCAAAGAAACTGGCGACCTGAAATGGCACGGAGAATACACCGGCGATGACCGTGGGTGTGATGGCGACCAGCGCCAAAAACCCAGCGCCAACGTAGGTAATCCGCACCATGACCTTTTCAAGATAGTCGGCCGTTCGCTTGCCGGGGCGATAGCCGGGAATAAACGTGCCGAAACTCTTGAGGTTTTCCGACATGTCCTTCGGGTTGAACGTGATGGCCGTCCAGAAGTAGCAGAAGAAGTAAATCATCACGATATACATCGCGTTGTAGATGAATCCCGCCCCGCGCGCAAACGCATCCGCCAGGCCGGTAGTGATCGAATTGGAATACACGTTTGCCAATTGCGTGAAGACGAGCTGCGGAAACATCAACAAGCTGGAAGCGAAGATGATCGGCATCACGCCGGCCTGGTTTACGCGCAACGGCAGGTACTGGCGGTTGCCGCCATAAACACGCCGGCCGCGGACGTGCTTGGCGCTTTGCGTGGGGATCCTGCGCTGGCCGAGCGTGATGAACACCACGCCAGCCACCACGGCCACGAACAAGATCATCAACAGGATGAGAACCTCCAGCCCGAGTTTGCCCGAGCTGCTACCCAGTTCGAAGCTGGACTCACTCAGCAACTGCAGGCCGGCGCCCGGCATTCCGGCCAAAATGCCCGCCATGATGATCAGGCTGATTCCGTTGCCGATGCCGAACTCGTCGATTTGCTCGCCGAGCCACATCAGGAAGATCGTGCCGGCGGTCATGGTCATGACCGTGGTCAATTGCCAGAAGATGCTCATCGACCCGTCCACAAGAAACTGGTCGAGCACCAGCCCGCTTCGGGCGAGGTAGCCAAGATAGAACCAACTTTGGCCGATGCAGAGCACGACGGTGGCATAACGGGTGTACTCGTTGATTTTCTTGCGTCCGCTCTCACCCTCTTTTTGCAGACGCTCCAGCGGGCCCCAGACGCTGCCCAAAAGCTGAAAGATAATCGAGGCGGAAATGTACGGCATGATGCCCAGGCCGAAGATCGTGATCTGGCTCAACTGGGCGGCGCTGAACACGGCCACTTGCGACAGAACCTGGCCTAGTCCGGTCGAGGCCTTGAAGAATTCCGACATCGCGGTCTGGTCGATGACCGGCAGCGGAATCTGCCACCCCACGCGATAAACGGCCAGCAGCCCGAGGGTGAAGAAGATTCTTTTCCGCAGTTCCGGAATCGTGAAGACGACGCGAAGTTTTTCCCACATGATTCGATCCGTCCTTTCGCGAAGACCGCGGAGATTGGTCCGCTAGCCTGATGGTCCGCCCGTATCCATGGGCGTGGAATGTTGGAATCGTTGCTTGCGGTTGGTTTCGACTGCGTGGCGCGGTGCCGGACCAATCAAGCCGGCCGACCTGCCACGACACCTATGCTTCGGTGCTGTCGGACTTGGATTCGGACTTTGACGGCTTGGCCTTGGGTTTCTTGTCCGCGACACGTTCGGTGGGTGTTTGCTTGCCTGGCAGCACGACGGCCTCGCCGCCGGACTTTTGGATTTTCTCCAGTGCCGTGGCGCTAAACCGGTGAGCGGAAATCTTGAGCTTTTTGCTCAGTTCGCCGTGCCCGAGGACCTTGACTTCATCGAAGCGCCCGCTGACCAGGTCCTTGGCACGCAGCGCGTCGATCGTAACGTCGTCGCCGGAGGCAAAGGCCTCATTCAGACTCCCAACGTTGACCACGACGACCGTTTTGGCAAACGCATTGTGAAAGCCGCGCTTCGGCACGCGACGAATCACAGGCGTGGTCCCGCCTTCAAAGACAGGGCTGACCGTCCATCCGGCGAGTTGACCCTGACCCTTGTGCCCGCGACGACTGGTCTTGCCGTGTCCCGAACCGGGTCCGCGCCCGACTCGGGTGCGCTTCTTGTGCTTGTGAATTCCGCGATTGACTTCTGAAAGGTTCATGACAGCGTGACTCCGCGGAGGCGTTCGACTTCCTGGCGCGTGCGGAGCGTGCTCAGCGCGCTCATGGTTGCTTTTACCAGGTTGGTTGGGTTATTGGAGCCGAAGCTCTTGGTGAGAATGTCGTGAATGCCGGCCGCTTCGCAGACCGACCGCACGGCGTTACCAGCGATCACACCGGTACCGGGCGCAGCCGGCACGAGCACGACGCGCGCGGCGCCGTATCGGCCCACGATCTGGTGCGGGATGGTTCCGCCGTCCAGCGCGATTTCGATCATGCTCCGCTGGCCGTCTTTGGACGCTTTCTCGACGCTGGGCGGTACCTCGTTCGCCTTGCCGTAGCCCCAGCCGACTTTACCCCGACCGTTACCCACGACAACCAACGCCGCGAAGCTGAACCGGCGACCACCTTTGACCACCGCGGCGCAGCGCTTGATCTTGATCAGCTTCTCGATCAGTTCCCCTCGGGTCGATTCGGTCGGCACGAGATGCTCCTTGGTTGCTTGATTCTCTTACGCGTCGGTCTCCGTGTATTTTCGGAGGAAACGCGCACTACGTTGATCGTTCTAAAACTCCAACCCGCTCTCGCGGGCTGCCGATGCAAGTGCCTCGACCCGACCATGATACTGGCAGCTTCCGCGATCCAGTGCGACACGCTTGATGCCGGCGGCCAGGGCCCGTTCGGCAATGGCCTTGCCGATGGATTGGGCGGCCGTGCGATTGCCACCATAGCCGTTGCCGCCGCGCAGCTCTTTGTCGAGCGTGCTGGCGGATGCCAACGTGCGTCCGGCACTATCGTCGATGACCTGCGCGTACATGTGTTTGTGGCTGCGGATGACGGCCAAACGCGGCCGGTCCGCCGTGCCGCGGACTTTCTTGCGAACGCGGAACCGGCGCCGCTTGCGTTGTCGGGCGATCGCTCGTTCGTGATTCATGGGACCGTCTTCCTCGGACCGCGGCGGCTCTCCAGGCGAGCTCGAGCGCCGCGAATCGCTACTTGGTCATTGCCTTGCCGGCCTTGCGCCGGACTACTTCGTTTTCGTATCGTACGCCCTTGCCCTTGTAGGGCTCCGGCTTGCGCACGGCGCGGACTTCGGCCGCGAACTGGCCGACCATCTGTTTGTCGCTGCCTTTTACGGAGATGTGCGTCTGGTCCGGACAGGTCACGTTCAACCCGGTCGGAATCGTTAATTGAACTTCGTTGGCATATCCGACGCGCAGTTGCAGCTTGTCGGACTGCACGGCGGCCAGGTATCCCACGCCGACCACTTCGAGCCGCTTCTCGTAGCCCTTCGTAACGCCCTCGACCATGTTGGCGATCAACGCGCGGCTCAGTCCGTGCAGGGCGCGCGATTGCCGCGTATCATCGCGGCGCTCGACGACGACCTTTTTCTCCGACTCGTCGAATGAGACCGAGATCTCCGGTCGCAGTTCCTGAGACAATTTCCCCAACGGACCCTCGACCGAGATCTTGCCGGGCGCCACTTCGACCTTTACGCCGGAGGGTACAGCGACGGGTTGTTTTCCAATACGAGACATCGTCGGGTTACCTGCGATCTACCACAATTCACACAAAACTTCGCCGCCCAGATTGCGCTGCCGGGCCTCGCGATCACTAATCACTCCGCGGCTGGTGCTAATGATCGAGATGCCCAGGCCGTTGAGCACGGGACGCAGGCGGTCGGCGCCGCGATAGACGCGGCGGCCCGGCTTGCTGACCCGACGGATCTGTCGGATCACGCGTTCTCCGTTCGGTCCGTACTTTAGGTCGATCTTCAGCTTCGCCGCCGGTTGGGCTTCGATCTCTTCCCAGCCCCAGATGTAACCTTCGCGCTTCAATACCTCGGCCAGGCCACGTTTGACCTTGGACACGGGCATGATCACGTGGGGCCGTTCGACGCGCACCGCATTGCGGATGTGCGTCAACATATCGGCGATGGGATCGGTCATCATGTCTGAGTGGGTCTCCCTCTACCAGCTCGCCTTCTTCACGCCCGGAATCAGGCCTTCATCGGCCAGGTTGCGGAAGCAGATGCGGCAGATTCCGAATTTGCGATACACGGCCCGCGGCCGACCGCACAACTTGCAGCGCCGTACGCGGCGCGTCATGAATTTGGGTTTTCGCAGTGCCTTGGCAATCTTCGATTTGCTCGCCATGGACGGTCCTGTTTCGAAAAACGTTTGTATGGTTACGCGTGTGCCCGTTCTGGGACAATCATTTTGGGTTGGTCGTCGTGTCGCGTCGTTCGACCAGTGCTAGGCCACCGGCACTTTTTCCTGTTGGCTCTCTTGGGTCTTGAACGGCATACCGAACGCCCGCAGCAACTCGCGCGACTCATCGTCGCCTTCGCTGCCGGAAATCACAATCGTCACGTTCATGCCCTGCGTACGGAGGAACTTGTCTGGATTGAGTTCCGGAAACACCAACTGCTCGGACAGCCCCAGGCTATAGTTCCCGTGGCCGTCGAACGCGTTGGGGTTCAGCCCGCGAAAGTCGCGCACGCGTGGCAGCGCGAGCGAAATCAGCCGGTCGAGAAACTCGTACATCCGCGGTCCACGCAGCGTGACTTTGCAGCCGATCGCCATGTTCTCTCGCAGGCGAAAGTTTGCGACCGCCACGCGACTGCGAGTGATCAATGGTTTTTGACCGCTGATCTGCGTCATGGCCGCGATCGCGTCTTCCAGGTGTTTCTTTTCCGTGATGGCGCTGCCGACGCCCATGCTGATCACGATCTTTTCCAAGCGGGGCAGCGCCAGCGGATTGCTGCGGCCCAGCTTTTCGGCGAGTTGGCCGCGGATTTCCTGATCGTAGCGCTCCGCCAACCGTGGCGTCGGTACTTCGACCGGCTCTTTTGGCGTGTCGGCTTTTTTCGTCTTCTTGGCCATTGCTTGTTTTTCGTTCGGGTGTGGGTAGCTTTGCCGAGGCGAGGCTAGCCCTATTTCTTGGCGTGCGAGGCGCGAGGTGGCGCCAGGACCCCGATCGCTGCGCTACACTTCTTGCAATATCGTTCTTTCGTTCCGTCATCGCGAAATCGAGCCCCGGTCCGCGTCGGCTGCCCGCACGACGTGCAGACCAGCTTGACGTTGGAGATCGAAATCGGCATCTCGATCGACAAGCGCCCGCCTTGCAGGTTCTTTTGGCTGCGGCGTACGTGGCGATAGACCCGGTTCGCACCCTCGACGATCACCTTGGCGTCGTCGCGCAATACCTTGATCACTTTGCCGCGGAGCCGATCCGCTCCGGTGATCACTTCCACAACGTCGTCGACTCGAATGTGCATCACACCACCTCGGCCGCGAGGCTAACAATCTTCATGAAGTTGCGATCCCGCAGCTCGCGGGCGACCGCGCCGAAAATACGCGTTCCGCGCGGGTTTTTGTCGGCGTCGATGATCACGATCGCATTGTTGTCAAATCGGACGTAGCTGCCGTCGTCGCGACGGGTTGGCTTCTTGCACCGCACGATCACTCCACGAACAACGCTCTTCTTCTTGATGTCACTGCCAGGAATTACGCTCTTAACGCTACAGACGACAATGTCTCCCAGGCCGGCCGTCCGCTTGTGCGTACCGCCCAACACTTTCACACACATGACCTCCTTGGCGCCGGTGTTGTCGGCGACGTTCAATTTGGTCTGCATCTGAATCATGATTTCGTACCCGCAATCGCTTCATACGCGCCGCGAACGGGGCCGGCGCGGGTTGGTTTGTGCTGCTGGCCGATGCGCGCTATGCGTCGGCCGATTCATTCTCGTCGGTTTCGTTCTTTTGCGCCGACCGCAACGCCGCCAGGTCGACCGCTTGGCTCTTGGAGACCACCCGCACCAGCTCCCAACGCTTGGTCTTCGACAGCGGGCGCGACTCGCGAATCTCGACCGTATCGCCGGCGTGCGCCTCTTCGCTTTCGTCGTGAACGTGGCAAATCGTCTTGCGACGGATGATCTTGCCGTACTTCCGGTGGCGGACCAGCCGCGGAATCTCGACGCGGCGGGTCTTGATCATCTTGTCGCTGGTCACAATTCCGATGGCGGTGTTTTTAGGCATGGCTTGCGGTGACAGGCTGTGATCGTTGTGTCGGGCTAGTTCTTTTCAGTGGCCGCTTTGGCCCGTTCCGTCTGAATCGTGCGAACGCGAGCGATCAACCTGCGCTGTTTTCGCAGCTCGCTTGGCGCGTCCAATCGCTCGGTTTGCGACTGAATCCGCATGCGAAACAGGTTTTCCGACGCTTCCTTGAGCGTCAGCTCAAGCTGCTCGTCGCTCATCTCGCGTAGTTCGCTGGCCTGTGTCATATGGTTTCCCTAACGCGCGGCGCGTCGTTGCCGCGTGGTGACTCGTGTTGTCGGGGTGCCTCGTGTGTCTGCCGGTTGCTCGTTCCTTTACGCCGTGCGCCGCCGCACCAACCGCACGCGAACGGGCATCTTGTGAGCCAATCGCGAAAAGCACATCCGCGCGGCCTCTTCGGAGACGCCGCCAAGCTCGAACAAAATCGTGCCCGGCCGCACCACCGCCGCCCAATATTCCGGTTCTCCCTTTCCCTTCCCCATTCGGGTTTCGAGCGGGATCGAGGTGATGGACTTGTGCGGGAAGATTCGGATGTACAAACGGCCTTCGCTGCGCAACACCTGCGAGGCGGCGATACGCCCGGCCTCGATGGTTTGCGCGCTGATCCAGCCGCCTTGTGTAGCCTGCAATCCGAATTCCCCGAAGACGACGCGGTTGCCACGCGTGGCATCACCTTTTATACGCCCTCTTTGGTTTTTTCGGTGCTTGACCCTCTTGGGCATCAGCGCCATCAGTTTCTTCCTCTTGTTGGTATACGCCTTGGTTGACCCACACCTGGACACCGATGTGTCCCTGCGCGGTCTTGGCTTCGGTAAACCCGTAGTCGATCTTTGCCCGCAACGTGGAAAGCGGGATCGAGCCGGCGATTGCTTTTTCGCGGCGCGCCATTTCCGATCCGCCGAGCCGTCCGGCCAATTGCACCTTGATGCCTTTTGCGCCGGCTTCCATCGTGTTTTCGATGGCCCGTTTCATGCAGCGCCGAAAGCTGGCCCGCTTAGAAAGTTGTTCGCTAATGTCCTCGGCAACCAGTTGAGCCTGGATTTCAGGTCGCGAGATTTCCTCGATCTTGATATTGATGTGCCGTCCGACGAGGTCCTGCAATTCGCCCTGCAGGCGCTCGACCTCTTGGCCCTTGCGGCCGATGATGATGCCCGGCCGTGCCGTGTGCAGGACGACCTTGACTTCGTCGCGCGTGCGTTCGATTTCGATCTTGGGGATGCCGGCAAAACGGTACTTCTTCTTAATGAAGTTGCGCAGCTTCTGGTCCTCGATCAGCAGGTTCGAAAACTCCTGCTTCGAGGCATACCAGCGACTCTTCCAGCCGACCATGATGCCGGTGCGAAAGCCGGTTGGATTGACTTTTTGACCCATCGTATTGCCTTCGTCTGGGATTTCGGCCGCCGGTTACAAGGTGTCGACCGACACGCGAATGTGCGACATACGTTTCTTGATCATAAAGGCCATGCCACGCGCCCGCGGACGGATGCGCTTGAACATCGGTCCGCTGTCGATGCGCACGTCGACGACCACCAGGTCGTTGATTGACGGCGCCCGCAGGTCCTCGGCATTGCCCAAGGCGCTACGGAGCACTTTCTCGAGCAACCGCGCGCCGCGCTGCGGCTGGTAGCGGAGCAGATCCAGCGCTTCATCGGCATGCTTGCCGCGAATCAGGTCGGCCAACGGCCGCACTTTGCGGGCGCTGATCCGCGCGAATCGATGAACGGCATGGTAGGCCATCGGTGTGCTTCCTTCGTGCGTTTGCCCGAAGCCTTGCTCCTTCGGATGGAGGCGAGCAATGCGATGCTCGGGCGACGCAAATAATCTCTCTGGCGTAATGTTCTGTGTGTTGGCTTATCGGTTGGCCTGCCCTTGTTGGCTGGCCGACTATTTCTTTCCGCCGCGACCGCCATGGCCGCGAAACGTGCGCGTTGGCGAGAATTCACCCAGCTTGTGCCCGACCATGTCCTCGGTCACAAACACCTTCACGTGGATCTTGCCGTTGTGCACCATGAAGGTGTGGCCCACGAACTCCGGCACAATGGTGCAAGCGCGGGCCCAGGTCTTGATCGGCTCTTTGGCCCCCTGGCTCATTCGCTCGACCTTCGCAAACAGCTTCGGATTGACGAACGGGCCTTTCTTGAGTGATCTTCCCATCGCTCGATGTCGCCTTTGCTGTGCTGTTACTCTACTGTGCTGTTAGTTGATCTTGAGTTGGCCATAGCGCTTGGAGCGGCGGCGGCGTACGATCGCGGCGTTCGACGGCTTGCGTCGCTTGCGAGTTCGTCCACCCTTGGCCGGCTTTCCAGTCGGGCTGACCGGATGGCGCCCGCCCTTGGTGCGCCCTTCGCCGCCACCGTGCGGATGGTCGGTGGGATTCATCGTCGTTCCGCGAACGTGCGGCCGAATACCGCGCCAGCGATTGCGCCCCGCTTTGCCAATCACGATCGATTCGTGGTCGGGATTGCCGGTCGAGCCGATGGTGGCCCGGCATGCCGATGGAACGCGTCGGATTTCGCCGCTGGGCAGACTGATCTGGGCCCAACCGGCCTCACGTGCCGCCAGCGTTGCACTGGTGCCGGCCGAACGGCACAACCGCCCGCCCCGGCCCGGCTGCAACTCGATGTTGTGGATCGTCATGCCCAGCGGAATGTTTTTCAGCGGTAAACAATTACCGACCGACGGTGGCGCGTCGGGCCCGCTGATCACCTGGTCGCCCTCTTTGAGCCCCAGCGGCGCCAGAATGTAACGCTTCTCGCCGTCGGCATAGTGCAATAGCGCGATCCGGGCACTGCGGTTCGGGTCGTACTGGATGCTGTGGACCTGCGCCGGCACGTTGTCCTTGTTGCGGCGGAAATCAATCAGCCGGTACTGTTGTTTGTGCCCGCCGCCCCGGTGCCGGGCCGTAATGCGCCCCTGGTTGTTGCGGCCGCCCGTCTTTCGTTTGGGCGCGAGCAGGCTCTTCTCCGGCACGGCGCCTTTGGTCAGATCGGCAAAGTCGCTGACGGTGGCGCCGCGGCGTCCGGCGGTGGTCGGTTTGTATCGTCGAATACCCATGGGGCTTATCTTTCCATGCGTTCGGCTTGAGGACGCACGCGGCGCGGAATCGGCGTTGCCGCGCCGGCACGGCGACTAGAAGAAGTCGACGCGGTCCTCCGGATGCAGGGTTACGATCGCCTTTTTCCAGTCTTTGGTGTGACCCATCCGAAACCGGGTTCGCCGCGGCTTTCCCTTACGGTTTTGTGTATGGACGCGCAGCACGCGCACATTAAACAGCTCCGTAACGGCACGGCGGATGTCTTCTTTGTTTGCGTTGCGATTGACCTCGAACGCGTAGGCATTGTACCGCGTCGAGCGATGCATACCCTTTTCGGTCACCAGCGGCCGCAACACAATTTGATGCGGCGGCAACGCGCTACCGGGCGTCTGTTTCGTGTCGGCGGTCGCCATGGCTGATTGTTCTCCGGGGCGGCGTCGGAACGGACGCGGCCCTCGCGTCGGTGGATACTATTCTCGGTCACGAACTCGCTTGGCCGGCCTTGTTCTTGGCCCGATTCCGCACGGCGTCCAGCGCGCCTTTGGTCATCAACACGCGTCGCGGCGAAAGCAAGTTGAGCGCGTTCAGACCCGAAACGGGCGAAACCGTAACACGGTTGATGTTGCGCGCGCTCTTATAAACGTTGGTATCGTGTTCTTCCGTGGCGACCAGCAGGCTCGATTCAGTCAGCCCCAGGGCCTTCAAAATCGAAGCCATGTCCTTGGTCTTGGGTGCCTCGAATGATAGATCATCGATGATCGTGATTTCCTCGTCGCGAATCTTGGCGGCCAGCGCCATCCGCGTTGCCAACTGTACGGCCTTGCGCGGCATACGATACGACCAGTCGCGAGGCCGTTTGGCGAAGATGTGCCCACCACCACGGCGAACGCCGCTGCGCCGCGAACCGGCCCGAGCGTTGCCCGTGCCTTTTTGGCGATACATCTTTTTGGTGCTGCCGGCGACTTCGGCGCGGCTTTTCGTCTTGGCGGTGCCGAGCCGCAGGTTCGACTGATACATGACCACTGCGTCGTGCAGCAGTTGCTTGTTGATTCGCGGTGCCAATTCAGCCGTGTCGATCTCGTACTTACCAACTTCCTTGCCCGTGCGGTCGAATACGGTCAGCTTCGCAACGGCAGGAGCCGCAGCGGATTTACCTCGCTTCGACGAGGCCCCGCGTTTGCGGGCAGCCGGCTTGCGGGCGGGCTTTTTCTTGGGTTCGCTGGGTGTCACGGTTGGGCCGCCTATAGCTTGTTGGTCTTCGCGATCATCAGGTAACCGCCGTTCGGACCGGGAACGGCACCCCGCACCACGAGCAGGTTGTTCTCGGCGTCGACGCTGACCAGCTTCAGATTTCGCACGGTATTGCGATCGTTGCCGTAGCGACCGGCCATCGCGCGCCCCTTGATGACGCGGCTCGGATAGGCACTCTGCCCGATCGAGCCGGGATGGCGATGGACTTTCTTCACGCCGTGCGATGCGCGCTGGCCGTGAAAGTTGTGTCGTACCATCACACCGGCGGTGCCGCGACCCTTGGACGTTCCGACCACGTCCACGCGAGCGACGTCGGCAAATTGGCTGACGTCGAGTTCGTTGCCAACTTCGAGGCCCTCGGTCGAGCCGCGAAACTCGCGGACGAAGCGCTTGGGCTCACAGTCTGGTTTGGGCAGGACTTCGATCCCGGCCTTGGCATTGGCTCGGGCGCGCTTGCTGTCGAGCTTGGCAACGTGACCACGTTCACTGCGTCTGGCCAGTCGGCGCGGCTTGTCCGAGTAGCCCAACTGCGCCGCTTCGTATCCGTCGCGTTCCACCGTGCGTAGTTGAAGCACGTGACACGGACCAGCTTGGATCACGGTGACCGGCACCACGTTGCCGCTATCGTCGAAAATTTGAGTCATACCGACCTTGCGGTCGAGTAGTCCGCTAGCCATGGCAGTGATCCCTTTGGCCGGTTGCCCAACGGAAACACGAAGCGGTTGTCGCCTCGCTTTACCCGTTAGAGCTTCCAATGCATAGCAGATTCCGAAGGTCTTGATGATCGACGGGCGGGTAATTCACTTGCCCCGCGAGTGCGCCGATGGTTGCAACGTTTTTTGTTCCAGTGATTCTGTGCGGCTGTCTTAGTGTCGGCTCGAAGCCTTGATCTTAATGTCCACGCCCGCCGGCAAGCTGAGCTTGTTCAGCGCCTCGATTGTCTTGGCCGTGGCCTGGACGATGTCGATCAAACGTTTGTGTGTACGAATTTCGAACTGTTGACGGGCCTTCTTGTCTACGTGGGGACTCGATTGCACGGTGTACCGCTCAATGCGCGTCGGCAATGGAATGGGTCCGTGTACTTCGGAGTTGGTTCGCTTAGCCGTATCGACGATTTCGGCGGCGCTTTGATCGAGCACCGAATGGTCGTAGGCCTCCATCCGTATCCGAATGATTTCTTGCGACTGACCCGCCACGTACGACTCCCGTCAGACTGCCATCACCGCGCCCGAAGGTCGCGTTGGGAAACTACTTAACTTGCCAACGCAGCGTGTTGGCAAACCACAAATCGTAGATCTTCCGGCCAAACCTGTCAACGGCCCGTCAACGGAGAATATCGCCGATCAACTGGCCGGCGACGTGGCGGGTGGCTTCGCGGCGTCGCGCAGGCGACAAGGGCCGCATGCATAGAGCCCCGCGGGAGGTTTGAGGCCGGGCCCGCGTTACATGAAGCTGTCCCTGACTTCCGGCGGAGCGGGACCGTAGGCGGATGGTTCCATCGTACACGTTGCCCGACCCTGGCTCATGCCCCGCATGTCGCTCGAATAGCCGAATAGCGAGGCCAGCGGCGCCTCGGCCTCGACCACGACGTTCTTTCCCCGATGTGCCGTGTGCGTGATCGTGGCCCGACGCTGCTGAAGATCGCTGATAAAGTCCCCCAAGTGCTCCTCAGGCGTCGTGATTTGGAGCCGCATGATCGGCTCCAGCAGCACCGTGCCCGACGCTTGCAGGGCCTTGTTGAATGCATCCGCCGCGGCAAACTGGAAGGCGATTTCACTCGAATCGGTTTCGTGGACCTGACCGCCGGTGACGGTGATTTTGACCTTCATCAGTGGCGAGCCAAGCAGCCCGCCCCCCTGCCCCTCTTCGTTCAGCACGTCCAGGACGGCCGCCAGGTAGGGCGCCGGGAGGACATCGCCTCCGGCCGGCAGGACCAGCGCGCCGGGTCCGCCATCCGGATACGGTTCCATGCGGATCGCGACCTCGGCGAACATTGACTGGCCGGCCTGTTGGCGGTGGCACGTGCCGGTCACTTCGGCGGCGCGCTCGACCGTCTCGCGATAGCTGACGCGAGGTTTGTGAACACGCACGTTGAGGTTGAAGTCGCGTAGCAGCCGGTGTTTGATGACCTCCAGATGCAGCTCGCCCATTCCGCTGATCAGCGTTTGGCCGGTTTCTTCGTTTTCCAGCGCCAGAAACGTAGGATCCTGCCGCTTCATCATCTCGAGCGTCTCGGCCAATTTCTTCCGCTCGGTCGAAGTTTCGGGCTCGATGGCCATCGAAATGACCGTGTCGGGGAACTGGATTGTTTCCAGCAGGATCAGATGATGCGGATCACAAAGCGTGTCGCCGGTCACCGAGTGGCGCAGTCCGATAATGCCGACGATGTCGCCCGCAGTGACCGACGGAACTTGTTGCCGGCGATCGGCCTGAATGTGCCAGAGCTGCGGTACGTTTTCCTTCTTGTCTTTGCCGGCATTTAGGACGCGCGAGTTCGCCTTCAGCTCACCGGAATAGACGCGCACATAGTGCAGGTCGCCGTGTTTGTCGCTGTCGATCTTGAAAACCAGTGCGCAAAACGGCTCGTCAGTACTCGGCTGGCGCGTCTCTTTCTGGTCGGGCTTCTTGGGATTGATTCCCTCGACGGGCGGCACGTCGGCCGGGCTGGGCAAATAATAAGTGACCGCGTCGAGCAGCGGCTGGATGCCAATGTGGTCCAGGGCAGAGCCGCACAACACCGGCACGATCAGATGTAACAGCGTCGCCTCGCGCAGCACGCGGCGGATCAGGTCCGAGGGAACGTCGGCCTTTTCTAGGACCAATTCACCCAGTTCATTGGAGAATTCGAAGAGCCGCTCCAACATGTCGCCTCGCCACAGATCGGCAAGATCGCGCAGGTCGTCCGGCACCGGCTGTCGTGTGATTTCGGCCCCTTGCTTTTCGGGGTCGAACGTCAGCAATTCCATGTCGATCAGGTCGATTACGCCACGGAAAGCGTCTTGCAAGTGCGGCGGACCCGCACCGGCCGGCACCTGAATGGCCACCGGATTGGCTTCGAGCCGTTTTTCGATTTCTTCGAACGTGCCGTCGAAATCGGCCCCTTCCCGGTCCATCTTGTTGATGAACGCCAGTCGCGGAATGTTGTAGTGATCCGCCTGGCGCCACACTGTTTCGCTCTGTGCCTCGACACCCTCTCGGGCGCTGAACACGACCACGCCGCCGTCCAGAACGCGGAGGCTGCGTTCTACTTCCGCCGTAAAGTCGACGTGCCCCGGCGTGTCGATCAGGTTGACGGTGCAATCCCGCCAGGGAAAAGTCACCGCCGCTGCGCGAATCGTAATGCCCCGCTGCTGTTCCTCGGGATCGAAATCGGTGACGGTCGTCCCTTTGTCGACTTCACCCATGCGGTGGCTGGCGCCGCTGTAATACAACATCCGCTCGGTGACGGTCGTCTTGCCCGCGTCGATGTGGGCAATGATGCCGATATTGCGAAGCTGTTCGAGTTTGCGTGCCATCGGACCGCGGTGCCCGTCGTTTGTCGAGAAGAGTTGAGGTATTCTTGCCGAACGTTTGGCGCATGACAACGCCGCGCCAGCTTGGGGTAGCTTGGCGCGGCGATTCGTGTACGCGTGGGGCTTACCAGGCGAAGTGTGCGAAGGCCTTGTTGGCGTCGGCCATACGATGCACGTTTTCGCGGCGGGCCATGGCCACGCCTTCCTTCTTGTAGGCCGCCATCAACTCTTCGGCCAGTTTCTCGTGCGTCGGTCGCCCCTTCTTCTCCCGCAGGGCCATCAGAATCCAGCGAATGGCCAGCGACTGTTGCCGCGTCCGGCTCACCTGCATTGGGACCTGATACGCCGCACCACCGACCCGCTTCGATCGCACTTCAATCGCGGGCTTGACGTTCTCGACCGCCTCGGTAAACACCTCGATCGGCTCGACATCCGGGATCTTTTCCTTGATGACATCCAACGCGTGGTAGAACACCTTTTGGGCCGTGTGCTTCTTGCCGTCGTACATGAGGCAATTGATGAACTTGCTGGCAAGCATCGAATCGCACACAGGGTCCGGCTTGAGTTGCTTGCGGCTGGAGGTGATACGGCCCATGGGATCCGTCGTGGTTGATTGTTCGAGAAAAGCGTGTGGATGGAATCGTTTGTAGGGCGACCGCTACGACTTCTTCGCGCCGTAAAGGCTACGCGATTGCTTGCGGCCGTCGACCCCGAGCGTATCCAGGGCACCGCGGACCACGTGGTACCGCACGCCGGGCAAGTCGCGAACTCGACCGCCACGCACCAACACGATCGAGTGCTCCTGCAAACTGTGCCCCTCGCCCGGAATGTAAACCGTGACTTCCTTTCCGTTGGACAACCGCACCCGGGCGATCTTCCGCATCGCCGAATTCGGCTTCTTCGGAGTCATGGTTTTCACTTGCAAACAGACGCCGCGCCGCTGCGGACACTTGCCCAGCACCGGCGACTTACTGAACTTGCGCGGCTGCTTCCGTTTCTTGCGGACGAGTTGGTTGATAGTCGGCATCGGCTCGGCAATTGTGCCCTATGAATCACGAAGTAAGCAGTGAACCCCTCAATGTAGCGATCACAGTCAGGGTGTCAAGGACACATCCGCCGTGCGGACCACACACAAGTAGCGCCGGGCCGGCAGCGCGAGATCGCCAACAACCAACCGGACAGGGTTGGCCAGTTTGTCATCGATCGGCCGATTCCGGATCGTCCCAGCGCCTACTCGCCGGAGTCGCTCGGCTTCTCGCCCCCACCGTCGCCCGTGGGCGACGATTCGGCCGTGGTTGCGCCCCCGAGCAAGGCCTCGAGTGTGGCGCTGCCGGCGGTCGGTTCGGTCGTGGCCGCGCCGCCGTTGGAAGACGCTTCGGCCGAATCCTCGACACCGTCCAGCAGCGGGAAGCTGCGTTCCAACACGCGATCCTTTTCCGCCTGCAAGGCTTCGAGCGCCTCGGGTCGGATGCGGACTTCCGAATCCTGGAAGATCTTGAACCCCGTTCCGGCCGGAACCAGATGGCCGAGGATGACGTTTTCCTTGAGACCAACCAGGTTGTCGACGCGTCCGGCCAGCGCGGCTTCGGTCAAGACCTTGGTGGTCTCCTGGAAGCTCGCGGCGGAAATAAAGCTCGAACTTTGCACCGACGCTTTGGTGATGCCCAACAACTGGGTGCTGGCTGTGGCCGGCTTGGGCTTGGTGCCCTTGGCCGCCTCGCCGCCGAGCGCCTCGATCTGGGCATTGACCTGCTCGAGCGCGTCCTTCGGAACAATCGTGCCTTCGGCAAAGTCGCTGTCGCCCTTGTGGGTGATCTTGACGCAACTCGTCAGGTTTTGATTGGCCGAACGGAACTCGAACTTGTCGAGCACGCTGCCCGGCAGCAACGTCGTGTCGCCCGGCGTTTCGATTTTCACCTTGCGCAGCATTTGGGCGACGATGATCTCGATGTGCTTGTCGTCGATATCGACGCGCTGGCTGCGGTACACGTTCTGGATTTCGCGAACCAGGTATTGCTGCACGGCTTCTTCGCCGCTGATCCGCAGAATGTCGTGTGGCACCAGCGGTCCGTCGACTAGGGCCTCGCCGGCGCGAACAAAGTCGCTGGCGTGGACTCGCAAGTGCTTACCGTGGGCGACGAGGTGCTCTCGTTCGATGCCGCTTTCGCTGCGGACGATGATCGTCCGCTTGCCGCGGCGCTTCTCGCCCAGCAACTCGACCGAGCCGTCGATCTCGGCGATCACGGCCGGTTCCTTCGGCTTGCGCGCCTCGAAAATTTCCGTAACACGCGGCAAGCCGCCGGTGATGTCCTGCGTGCCAGACACCTCGCGCGGCGTCTTGGCCAGCAACGTTCCGGCCGATACCTGAACCCCTTCCACCGCTTCGATGTGGGCCTTTTCAGGCAGGTAGTAGAAATCCAGAATCTTGCCTTCGGAGTCTTCCAGCACGACCTGCGGGTGCAAATCGCCTTTGTGCTCCATGACCATCCGGCGTTCGTGACCGCTGGGATCCTTTTCCAGCCGCATCGTTTCGCCTTGGATCACGTCCTCGTAGCGCACCTTGCCGGCGACTTCGGCCAGAATCGGGATACTGTGCGGGTCCCACTGGCAAAGGACTGCGCCGGCCTTCACCTCGGCTTTGTCTTCGACCATCAGCGAGGAGCCGGCCGGAACTTCGTACTTCTCCAGTTCGCGACCCTTGGGATCCAGGATGGTGATTTCACCGTTGCGGGTCAGCACGACTTGTTGTCCGGCGTCGTTGGTCACGACCTTCAACCGCGTGAACTGGACCACACCCTCTTTCTTCGCGCGGATTTCGCTCTCTTCGACGGCGCGTGCGGCGGTGCCGCCGATGTGGAAGGTCCGCATCGTCAACTGCGTGCCTGGCTCACCAATGCTCTGCGCGGCGATGATGCCGACAGCCATGCCCTCTTCGACCATCGAACCGGTTGACAGGTCCATTCCGTAGCAACGACGGCAAACGCCCAACGGTGCGTCGCACGTCATTGGGCTGCGAACCTGGATTTTCTCGAGACCCAACTCCTCGATTCGCCGCGCGATGTCGTTGGTGATCAACTCGCTTTCGCGGACGATGACTTCGTCGGTGATCGGGTTGACGATGTTCGTGCGGCTAACGCGGCCGCGAATCGAGTCGGCCAGCCGAACCTCGACCTTCTCACCGCGATAAATAACGCCCTTGGTAATGCCCTGCGTCGTTTCGCAGTCTTCCATCGTGATCACGACGTTTTGGGCAACGTCGGCCAACTTACGGGTCAAGTAACCGGAGTCGGCCGTCTTGAGTGCCGTGTCGGCCAAGCCCTTGCGTGCCCCGTGGGTCGAGCTGAAATACTCGAGCACGGTGAGCCCTTCGCGGAAGTTGGCCTTGATCGGCGTCTCCATGATCTTCCCCGATGGCTTGGCCATCAGCCCGCGCATGCCGGCCAACTGGCGGATCTGTTCGACGCCGCCGCGAGCACCGGAGTGGGCCATCAAGTAGATCGGGTTCACGTAACCGGGCCGGCGATAGTCGCTTTCCAACTCGGCCATCATCTCGGACGTGATCCGTTCGCGGGCGTGCGTCCACGCGTCGAGCACCTGGTTGTAGCGCTCGCCCTCGGTGATGATGCCGCGCTGATAGAGCTTGTTCTTCTTGAGAACTTCCTTCTCGGCCTCGGCGATGATCTTGGTCTTGCTCGGCGGAGTGATCAGGTCGTCGGTGGCAAACGAGAGACCGCTGCGCGTACTCTCGCGGAAGCCCAAGCGGTTCATGTCGTCGAGCAAATCGATCGTTGCCCGGCGACCGAGCACCTGGTAGCAGTCCGAAATCACGCGCGCCAGTTCGCTGGAGCGCATCGGGATGTTGTAGTAGAGCATCCCGTCGGGCAGCGTCATGTTGAACAGCACGCGGCCGACGGTCGTTTCGATCAACTCGCCCGGCTGGGCGGTGTCGTTTTCGGTCTTCAGTCGGCGGCCTTCGGGCAGTTTCACCTTGATACGCGCGTGCGTATCGACGGCGCCCAACGAATAGGCCAGCAGCACTTCGTTGAGCGACGCAAACTCCATGCCCTCGCCGGTCCGACCGGGCAGCGAAATGGTTACGTAGTAACAGCCCATCACCACGTCCTGCGACGGGCTGATGATCGGCGAGCCGTTCGACGGGCTGAAGATGTTGTTGGTCGACATCATCAGCGTATGAGCTTCGACTTGGGCTTCGATCGAAAGCGGCAAGTGGACCGCCATCTGGTCGCCGTCGAAGTCGGCGTTGAAGCCTTTGCAGACCAGCGGGTGCAACTTGATAGCGTTGCCCTCGACCAGCGTCGGCTCGAATGCCTGAATGCCCATGCGGTGCAAGGTCGGAGCGCGATTCAGCAACACCGGGTGATTGCGAATCACCTCCTCCAGGATATCCCACACCTCGTCGTCCTTGCGCTCAAGCATTTTCTTGGCGCTCTTGATCGTGTCGGCATGGCCCAGATCTTTCAGCCGCCGAATGATGAACGGCTGGAACAATTCCAGCGCGATCTTCTTGGGCAGCCCGCACTGATGCAGCCGCAGGTTCGGTCCGACGACAATGACGCTACGTGCTGAGTAGTCGACCCGCTTGCCGAGCAGGTTCTCGCGGAACCGGCCCTGCTTACCCTTGATCATGTCGGTCAGCGACTTCAGCGGGCGATTGCTCGAGCCGAGCACGGGGCGCTTGCAACGGTTGTTGTCGAACAGGGCGTCGACCGACTGCTGCAGCATCCGCTTCTCATTGCGAATGATCACTTCCGGCGCGTTCAGATCGACGAGCTTCTTCAACCGGTTGTTGCGGTTGATGATTCGTCGGTACAGATCGTTTAGATCGCTCGTGGCGAAGTTGCCCGAATCGAGCAAGACCAACGGACGCAAATCGGGCGGGATGACCGGAATCACGTCGAGCACCATCCACTCCGGCTTGTTGTCCGAATCGCGGATAGCCTCAACGATTTTCAAGCGATTGATCAGGTCCTTCGCCTTTTGCTTCGACCCGGTTTCGACCAGTTCGACGCGCAAGTCCTGGGACAACTGAACCAGATCCAGATCTTGGAGCAGCTTGCGCACCGCCTCGGCACCCATGTCGGCTTCAAACGTGCCTTCGCCGTATTGCTCGCGGGCTGAGCGATACTCTTCCTCGGTAAGCAATTGCTGTTTCTTAAGCGCCGTCTCGCCCGGATTGGTGACCACGTAGTCCTGGAAATAGATGATCTTTTCCATGCTCGTGGTCTTCATCGCCAGCAGATTGCCCAAGCGGCTGGGCATCGCTTTGAAGAACCAGATATGCACCACCGGTGCGGCCAACTCAATGTGGCCCATCCGCTTGCGGCGCACTCGGCTGTGCGTCACTTTGACGCCACAGCGATCGCAGATCATTCCCTTGTATTTCATCCCGCGGTACTTGCCGCAGGAACATTCCCAGTCTTTCTCCGGACCGAAGATGCGCTCGCAGAACAACCCGTCCTTTTCCGGGCGGTAGGTGCGGTAGTTGATGGTTTCCGGCTTCTTGACCTCGCCGAACGACCAACTGCGGATATCGTGGGGTCGCGCAAGGCTGATCTTCACCGACGTATAGTCATTGATCCGATCGTAAGAGCTTTCGCCAAGAGTGCTCACAGTTCACCCCTCCTATTGAAAGGACGCGTTGGTAGCAGGTATTCGCGACGATCCAAAAAAGCGGATCGCCGCCGGGAAGCGGCTTGCTACACGCGACGTTTTTCCAGTTGCATATTCAGTCCGAGTCCGCGGATTTCGTTCGTCAAGACGTCGAAGCTGGCCGGAGTTCCCGCTTCGAGCGTGTTTTCGCCCTTGACCATCGATTCGTAGATCTTCGTACGGCCCTCGACGTCGTCGCTCTTGACGGTGAGCAACTCCTGAAGGATGTACGCGGCGCCATAGGCCTCCAACGCCCAGACTTCCATTTCGCCGAACCGCTGACCACCAAATCGGGCCTTTCCACCCAACGGCTGCTGCGTGATGAGCGAGTAGGGCCCGGTCGAGCGGGCATGAACCTTGTCATCGACCAGGTGATGCAGCTTCAACATGTAGATGTAGCCCACGGTGGTTTCCTGCTCGAACGGCTCGCCCGTGCGGCCGTCGAATAGTTGGGCCTTGCCGTGGTTGGGCAGACCGGCCTCGGCAAGCGTTTCTTGAATGGTTTGCTCGGTGGCACCGTTGAACACGGGCGTGATCGCTTGGAAGCCCAGCTTTGCCCCGGCCCAACCCAAGTGCGTCTCAAGGATCTGGCCGACGTTCATACGGCTGGGTACGCCAAGCGGATTGAGCAGAATCTGCAGCGGCGTACCATCGGCCAAGAACGGCATGTCTTCCTGCGGCAGGATCTTGGCGATGACGCCTTTGTTACCGTGGCGGCCAGCCATCTTGTCACCGACGGAAATCACGCGCTTGGCGGCAATGTACACCTTCACCATTTGGAGCACGCCGCTGCGCAGTTCATCACCACGCTTCATCGAGTTCAGCTTACGATCGCGGTCATCGAGCGCCTGTTCGACGGCCGGCCAGAGGTTCTTGTGGACCTTTTCGACGTCGGCCTTGCGCTGCGGGCTGCGAATGTCGATCGCGTCGAGCTTGAAGCGCGCCGCTTGATCGGCGATGTACTTGGCCTCTTGGTCGCGGACCAGCGGCGTGCCTTCGTCGTCGACCAACGGGCGCTGCAAGATGCTCTCGATCTCGGCGGCCATGGCGGTGAATGCCTCGGCCACCTTGGCGGCCCCTTCAGCCTCGGCCTCTTTGAGCGATTTTTCGAACGCCTTACGCTCATCGTCTGAAAGACTGAGGCGGCGCGAGAATTTTTGCGTGTCGATGACGATGCCTTCCACGCCCGACGGCACTTCCAGCGAGTCGTTCTTCACGTCCTCACCGGCTCGCCCGAAAATGGCGTGCAGCAGTTTTTCTTCCGGAGTCAACTCGGTTTTGCTCTTCGGCGAGACCTTTCCGACCAGGATGTCGCCCGGCCGCACGAACGTGCCGATCCGAACGATCCCGCTCTCGTCCAGGTTGCGCAGCGCCTTCTCGCTGACGTTCGGAATGTCGCGCGTGAACTCCTCGCGGCCGAGCTTCGTTTCGCGAATCTCGATGTCGAACTCTTCGATATGAATCGAAGTGTACGTATCATCTTTGACGAGTTCCTCGCTGATGATGATGGCATCCTCGAAATTGAACCCATCCCAGACCATGAACCCGACCAGCACGTTGCGGCCTAGCGCCAACTCGCCCAAGTGCGTGGCCGCGCCGTCGGCGATGACGTCACCTTTTTCGACCTTTTGGCCAGGCACGACGATCGGCTTTTGGTTTTGGCACGTCCGTTCGTTGAGCCCGACGAACTTGCGCAGGTGGTAGACCTCGCTGCCGATCTCGATCCTCGTCGAGTCGACGTAACTCACGGTGCCTTTGCGCCGGGCCCGGACGATCATGCCCGAATTCGTGGCCACGTCTCGTTCCATGCCAGTCGCGACGACCGGAGGCTCGCTCACCAGCAACGGCACGGCTTGCCGCTGCATGTTCGAGCCCATGAGCGCGCGGTTGGCGTCGTCGTGTTCCAAGAACGGGATTAGCCCAGCCGAAACGCCGACCATCTGACTTGGGGCCACGTCGATGTACTCGACCTTGTCGATCGGGACGATTTCGAAGTCGGAGTGATATCGGGCGATGAGCGTGTCGCCGGCGAGCTTGTCGTCGTCCACCGGTGCATCGGCCGGCGCGAGATACGCTTCACTTTCCTCGTCGGCTCGCAGCCAGACGACATCGTCGGTCAGCTTCCCGTTGACCACCTTGCGATACGGCGTGACCAAAAATCCGTACTCATCGACAGCCGAGTAGATGGCCAGGCTGGAGATCAAACCGATGTTCGTACCTTCGGGCGTTTCGATCGGGCAGATTCGTCCATAGTGCGAAATGTGGACGTCGCGCACTTCGAACCCCGCCCGCTTGCGATTCAGACCGCCCGGCCCGAGTGCCGACAAGCGTCGTTCGTGGGTCAGCATCGAGAGCGGATTGGTCTGATCGACGACTTGCGAAAGTTCGCCGCGGCCGAAGAAGTACTCGATCGCCGCCGAGATGCTCTTGGGGTTGATGAGGCTGCGGGGCGTCATGTCCTCGACGTCCTTAAGACTCATCCGCTCCTGCACCGTGCGGCGCAACTTCAAGAAGCCCTTGCGCAGCTCGTCGCACGCCAGTTCGTCGATCGTACGCAGCCGGCGATTGCCCAAGTGGTCGATATCGTCTTCTTCAACGTCGGCGCCACCGGATGCCAGTTCCAACAGGTACTTGATCGACGCGATCAGATCCTCGGGCCTGAGCGTCATTTCCGACTCAGGCACGCGTAAGCCCAATTTGCGATTGATCCGGAATCGTCCGACCTTGCCCAGGCGATAGCGATTCGTGTCGAAGAATTTCTCGTGGAACAGGGCCCGAGCCTTTTCCAATTGGGGCGGGTTGCCGGGACGCAGCCGCTGATAGATCCGCAGCAGAGCTTCTTCGTGACTGGCGGTCGTGTCTTCGGCCAGGCTGTTGAAGACGAGCGGGGTCTTTGGTTCCTCCATGACCTCGACAGAGCGGATGCCCGAAGTGCAGATCAACTCGGCGACGTTTTTGGTCACCTTTTGCCCGCATTCCAGAATGATTTCACCGGCGCGGTCGCTGCTGGCCGGATAGACGATATCGTCGGCCGCGACCTTGCCCTCGATCTTGCTGACACTGCGTCCGTCAACAATCTTCTCGGTAGACGTTTCGTAGAATACGCGTAACAGGTCGGCGTTGAGGCTGTACTTGGGATCCATGGCCCGCAGCAGCGTCATAGCCGAAAACTTACCACTTTGGTCGATGCGGACGCTGAGCGAGTCCTTCTTGCTGGTGTTCAGCTCGATCCAACTGCCGCGCTCCGGGATGATGCGGCAACTGTGCAAACGCCGGTCGCTGGCCTCCAGTTCGCTGACGAAGTCGACGCCCGGGCTGCGGTGCAACTGGCTGACGACCACGCGCTCGGCGCCGTTGATGATGAACTCGCCACCGCCGAGCATGATCGGCATGTCACCCAGGTAGACCTCTTCCTCGATGGGTTCTTCCTTGGTGAGCCGGAGCCAAACGCGAAACGGGCGACCGTAGGTCAGCCGCAGCTGCCGGCACTCGTGCGGTTCGTATCGCGGCTTGCCCAGTTCGTAGCGGATGTACTCCAGGCGAAGCGTCTTGTCGTAACTTTCGATCGGGAAGATTTCGCGCAACACGCCTTCGATTCCGTGATCGGAGCGCTTTTCGAACGGAACGTCGTACTGCAAGAACGTTTCGTAGCTGCGCGTTTGGATGTCCGTCAGATCGGGAATCGGGTGCGGATCGCGAAGGCTGCCGAATCGACGGACTTCCGAGGGGGCCAAACGTCGTTTTGCTGTGGTCGCCATACGGGGTTCCTCAATCTACTCGCTCGGTTCGAGACGATCCGGGCGTGAAAACTCGAGACGAATCGCGAGAACTTGCGCGCCACGCGAGCGCGCACGCGGAGCGCTACACCTTTGCCCTCTCACGGTGCGGGAAACGGTAGGGGTCAAGCGGTTCTCTGTCTCGCGCGGTGTTTTCGCGCGTCGCAGCGCCGGCGGCCACGCGCGGTTGGGATCGGAACAAGAGGTTGCTACTTGATCGATACCGTGGCGCCGGCTTCTTCCAGCTCCTTCTTGATCTTTTCCGCATCCTCCTTGGAGACGCCTTCCTTCACCTTGCTGGGCGCGCCTTCGACCAGCTCTTTGGCTTCCTTAAGCCCCAGGCTTGTGATCGTGCGCACGACCTTGATCACACCGATCTTCTTGTCGCCGAACGCTTCGAGCACGACGTCGAATTCCGACTTCTCTTCGGCCGGGGCCGCGCCACCGTCGCCGCCACCGGGCGCCGCCACCATCACCGCGCCGCCGCCGGTGGCCGCTTCGATGCCGTGCACCTCTTCCAAGTAGTCGCTGAGCTCCTTCGCCTCCTTCAGCGTCAGTCCGACGATCTTGTCGCCAAGCTCTTTCGTGCCGGCAGAAAACTCTTTGGTTGCCGCATCAGCCGTATCAGTTGCCATCGCAGTACTTTCCTTTCTCACTTGGTCACGCGTCGCGTCGTTGGCAAGCGGCCGCGCGTGACGGGGTCGATCTGTCGTCTTATTGCCGCCGGACACTCGGCGGCGGTCTGTTTCATTGTTCTTTGCGCGGGTGACTGTCAGCCGCTGGAGGCCTCCGCATCGGTTCCGGCAGCGCTTTCACCGACGGCTTCGCTTCCTGAGGCTTCACTTTCGGCGGCCGCTTCACTGCCACTCGCGTCACTGCCATCGGCTTCACTGCCGCTCGGGTCACTGCCGCTCGCGTCACTGCCGCCACTCTCGCTATGTTTCTTGATCTGGCTGGCCAGGGCGGCGCCCGTGCGAAGCAACTGGCTGGCCAGCTTCGCGCCCGGCGACAGGATCTGGCCCACGACGATGCTGAGTTGTTCCTCGCGCGAGGGCCACTTGCTAATCTGTTTGACTTCTTCGGCGGCCAGTGGCGATCCATCCATGACGCCGCCGCGCGCCTCGAACGCCGCAAACTCCTTATCATCGGCTATGCGGGTCACTTCCTTGGCCAGCGCGACGATGTCGGTCGCGCCCCAAACCATGGCCTGCGAGCCGGTCGATCCTTCGAACGCCGGCGCCAGCACCGTGCCCTCGGTGGCGCGCCGCGCCAGGCTGTTCTTGACCACCATCAGCTTGATGTCTTTTTCGCGCAACGTGCGTCGCAGGTCGGTCGTGCGATTGGCGCTTAGGCCGATCACATTGACCACCAACAACTCCTGCACGCCGTCCAATTCGCGCTTCAGTTCTTCGGCCACCAGGTCTTTGACGTATTTACTCATCGTCGCAGTCGCTCTAGCTAGGTTTGCTTCGTGGCTTATACGGCCAGGAACACCGACGGGCTCATCGTGGCGCTAACGCTGACGCTCTTGATGTATTGCCCTTTGACCGAGTTCGGTTTCATGGCCAGGATGTGGTTCACAAAGGCTTGGATGTTTTCGGCCAGCTTCGGCTCGTCGAAGCTGAGCTTGCCGGCAACCGCGTGAACGATGCCGCCCGAGTCGTTGCGAAACTCGACCTTTCCCGCCTTATACTCGCGTACCGTCTTGCCGATGTCCGGCGTGACCGTGCCTGCCCGGGGCGAAGGCATCAAGCCGCGCGGACCGAGTACCCGGCCCAGCGGACCGACAATACCCATCATGTCGGGCGACGCGATGCAGGCGTCGAAGTCGGTCCAGCCGTCCTTGATCTTCTTGGCCAGTTCCTCGCCGCCCACCTCGTCCGCGCCGGCTTCGGTGGCTTGCTCGGCCAGGTCTCCCTTGGCAAACACCACGACGCGAAGCGTCTTGCCGATGCCGTTGGGCAAGACCACCGAACCGCGAACGATTTGGTCGGCCTGCTTCGGATCGACGCCCAGGTTAAACGCGATGTCGACCGACTGATCGAACTTCACGTTGTTGTAGCGCTTGAGGATCTTGACGGCATCCTCGATCGATTGCGGGTCCTTGCCGGGATGCTGGTCGGCCAGCGGTCGAATTCGTTTGGGAAGTTTGGTTGCCATGGTCGGTGGGTCGGGTTGGTTGTTTCGGAACGCCGGCAACCGAATGCCCGCGGTCGTCGTGGCCTCGGGTCGTCAGTCGGTCACTTCAAGTCCCATACTGCGGGCCGTGCCCTCGACCATTCGCGCGGCGTGCTCCTCGTCGCGCGCGTTGAGATCGGCCATTTTCGTTTTGACGATTTCTTGCACCTGGCTGCGGGTCACGCTGCCGACTTTTTCTTTGTTGGGCACGCCCGATCCTTTGGCGATTCCGGCAGCCTGCTTGAGCAACGCGGCAGCCGGCGGGCTCTTGGTCGTGAAGTCAAACGTGCGATCGTTGTACACGTTGACCACCACCGGAATCGGCATCCCGCCCGCGTCGCGGGTCCGCTCGTTGAACTGCGACACGAACTGCCCAAGGTTGATGCCATATTTGCCCAATGACGTACCGACCGGTGGGGCGGGCGTCGCCTGTCCGCCGGGCACTTGGAATTTCGCGGTACCAGCGAGTTGCTTTGCCATGTTTGGAAGTCCGTCAGTTGCTTTCGGTGGTCGGTAGTTTGTACGTCGCAGGCTCTTCGGTCGAGCAATTTCGGTGTAGGCGGACCAGCGCGGCGGTCACTCCAAACGGCTACAAGGACTCGATCTGCCAATACTCCAATTCGACCGGTGTGGAGCGGCCGAAGATGTTGATCATCACCGTGACGCGGCCACTGGCCTCGTCGATGGAATCGACTTCGCCCTCGAAGTTGTCGAACGTGCCTTCGTTGATCTTCACGCGGTCGCCCACGTTGAAGTTGATCTTCAGCTTCGGGGCTTCGTCGGTCTTCTCTTCCTGCTTCGAAACGATCTTCGAAACTTCGTGCGGCAGCATGGGCGTGGGCTTGCCGGCCGAACCGGTAAAGTCGCCGATGCCGGGCGTCTCGCGCACCAGGAACCACGTGTCTTCGTTAATCTCCATGTGGACGACCAGATACCCGGGATAGAGCTTGCGCTTTACGACCCGCTTCTTGCCGCCTTTGAACTCCGAGACAGCTTCGGTGGGCACGGTGATGTCGCCGAAGAACCGGTCCAGCCCCTCGACCGCGACACGGCGTTTCAGGCTCTCTCGAATCGAGTCTTCGCGATTGCTCTGCACCTTGAGGATGTACCAGTCCATCTGGGGCGCTTGTTCGACGACGGGCGTTTCCTCGATGGGCCCACGGGCCGGCTCTTCCTCCTCGGCAACGTCGTCGACAGATTCTTCCGCGGTTGCGTCCGCGTCCTCGGAAGCGTCAGCCGTCGGCCCGGAAGTTTCGGCGACCGGGCTCGCTGCTTCTGTCGCCGCGTCCTCGGCCGGTGCCGATTCGTCGGCGGGCTGATGTTCCGTGTCCGTGCCCTCAAGGTGACTCGCTGCACCCTCACCGGCTGCTTGGTGCTCAGCTTCGCTAGACTTGGGCGCGCGCGTCTCGGCCGCACCGTGCGCAGCCGATTCGTTGTCGGCCATCTCGGCAGACGGCGCCGTCGGTTGCGACGAGAGACCTGCTTCGTCGGTCAGCGGTTGGCTCGGGTTTTGCGGTTGATCGGGCACGCTACGAGTCCTGGCAACGTTCTAGGTTACGGGCAGCTTGGGCGGGATCGCGCGGGTCGGCAGACAGTAAGGAACTGCGGGCAGTCAGGTCGTTTGCGGGACAAACCGCAGCGGGTTCAACGGGCACTAAGCGCCCACAACCTGCAACACTTGCAGGAGCGTGCGCCAAAACAGGTCGTATAGGTACAGCACGGCCGCGAGGAAAAAGATGCAGAAAATCACAACCAACGAACTACGAATCAACTCGCTGCGCGTGGGCCATGAGACCTTGTTCATCTCGGCTTCCACGGCGATCAAAAAATCAGCGAACGCCGGCACGTTGACCAGGCGGAAAGCGAGCCACGTCCCGACCGCGACGATGATCCCCGGCACGACGAATTCCATCGTGCGACCGGCGTCGACGACCGTAACGCTCAAGCGCCACGCTCCCAACAGCACGCCGATGGCCAGCACCGCGAACGTCACTTGGCGCGCGATCCTACCCTGGCTCCGCTTGTAGATGCCTGCCTGGAACAGTTCGCGCAGAATCGGACTTGCTGCTGCGTTTTTTTCTTTGGCCATAAGTTTGCTTCTACCTGCTCGGCTCCTGTTGCGAGTGGCCGCCTCGGCACCAGTGTGCAACGCGGTCGTGCGCTGCAATCCGGCGGCCGGTCGGCCAATGGCTTCGTCCTTGTCTCCCTCGCACGAACGCTGTCTCCCTCGCACGAATCGTTGTCAGACGCTCGTCTATTGCGAAGCTGTCGCCCCACCCTCAGACAAGCGCGCCGTGGTTATTGGCAGGGGCGGCGGGAATCGAACTCGCAACCTCTGGTTTTGGAGACCAGCGCTCTGCCAATTGAGCTACACCCCTGTAGGCGGTACGTCGAACAACGCCTCTTGGCCGATCGGTGCCAGCGGGTCGACATCCCCCATACTTTTCTGCCGCCGCGCGTCCGATACATGGTCGGACGACGGTAGCCTAAACTCTTGTTGCTCCAATCGCGGACTCTATTCGATGATCTTGGTGACCACGCCCGAGCCGACCGTGCGGCCGCCTTCACGAATCGCGAATCGCACTCCGTCGTCCATGGCGATCGGCGTGATCAGCTCCACGCTCAGCTTGGCATTGTCGCCGGGCATGCACATCTCGGCATCGCCGATCAGGTTGGCCGTGCCGGTAACGTCCGTGGTTCGGAAGTAGAACTGCGGACGATAGCCGGAGAAGAACGGCGTGTGACGGCCGCCTTCTTCCTTCGACAGGACGTAGACCTCGGCTTCGAATTTCGTGTGCGGCGTGATCGAACCGGGCTTGGCCAGCACCTGGCCGCGCTCGATTTCGTCGCGTTTGATACCCCGCAGCAACAGGCCGACGTTGTCGCCCGCCTGTCCTTGGTCGAGTGTCTTGTTGAACATTTCGACGCCCGTGCAAGTAGTCTTGCGCGGCGCGTTCGTCAGCCCGATGATCTCGACTTCGTCGCCGACTTTGACGATGCCCCGCTCGATTCTTCCGGTCGAGACCGTACCACGGCCTTCGATCGAGAAGACGTCCTCGACCGCCATCAAGAACGGCTTGTCGACTTCGCGTGCTGGCTCGGGGATATAGCTGTCGACCGCGTCGAGCAATTCCTGGATGCACTTGGTTGCTTCGGCGTCTTCCGGAGCATCGTACGCCGGCTTGCTGGCACCGCGCACGATCGGGATCTCGTCGCCCGGGAAACCGTAACGGCTCAGCAGCTCGCGTAGTTCCAGTTCGACCAATTCCAGCAGTTCCGGATCGTCGACCAGGTCGACCTTGTTCAAGAAGACGACCAGCGCCGGCACGCCCACCTGGCGGGCCAGCAGGATGTGTTCGCGGGTTTGCGGCATCGGGCCGTCGACGGCCGACACAACCAGGATCGCGCCGTCCATCTGAGCCGCGCCGGTAATCATGTTCTTGATGAAGTCGGCGTGGCCGGGGCAGTCAATGTGGGCGTAGTGGCGGTTGTCGGACTCGTACTCGACGTGGCTGACGGCGATGGTGACCGTCTTGGTCTCGTCGCGCACGGTACCGCCCTTGGCGATGTCGGCATACGACTTGAAGCTCGCCAGCCCTTTGGCGGCTTGTACTGCCAGGATGGCACCGGTCAGCGTGGTTTTGCCGTGGTCAATGTGACCGATGGTTCCAACGTTGACGTGCGGCTTTTTGCGTTCAAAAGTGTCCTTGGCCATTCTGTCTCCCTGGTCTTATTCCTCTAGGTCCATTGAATCGTGGTTTACGTGACGGTCGATTTACTTGACTGTCTGTTGTCGTATTCGAAAGCTGCTGATGGGACTCGGACCCATGACCTCGTCCTTACCAAGGACGCGCTCTACCAACTGAGCTACAGCAGCCCGAGTTCATCGCGTACCGTGCGGGCTCAATAGTTGGCGACTCGAGCGCGCCGGAATTCGAAACCATCTGTGTGAACGATTCTCCTCGACTTATTCTCGAAGTATGCCGTTGGCGGCAGTCTGTGTTGTGTTTGTTGATTGTTCGAGAGCGGGTGAAGGGAATCGAACCCTCGTCTTTAGCTTGGAAGGCTATGGCTCTACCATTGAGCTACACCCGCTTTCGGGATTCGGCGCACCGGACAGAACACCACAGACGACCACACCACCGACAACCCAGCTTTCGCATGGGGGGTACAGGATTCGAACCTGTGAAGGCTGTGCCATCAGATTTACAGTCTGACCCCTTTGACCGCTCGGGAAACCCCCCTGGTTTTTACCGGACCAAACGACGTTTGCACTAATGGGCAGGGTGATTCCCCTGAAATCATTTCTGGGAGGCCGTGTGGCTGCGCGCTTGCGAATCCACGTCCTATTGATTCGTCCCGTTCCGCGCTGACGAGCTAGCGGAGGGACTCGAACCCACAACCTGCTGATTACAAATCA
>ERZ869936.353-NODE-353-length-46299-cov-5.598845_pt1 | contig 46299 bp, 32 predicted proteins | sample MGYA00520876_ERZ869936 | MGnify/ENA primary metagenome ERZ869936 (study PRJEB32218, sample SAMN09650985) | biofilter metagenome | isolation source: enrty point of leading RO module | place: Saudi Arabia: Thuwal, RO plant located on Red Sea | collected 2016-02-17 ... | reverse complement strand
GAGCTCATGTCAAATGCGTCGCCGGCCCGGCTTCAGGCGGCCTGCGCCAGGCCCGCCGCAAAGCGCGGATAGGTCTCGGCGATCTGCGCCCGGATCTCGCCGCGGATCGCCGCCAGCGTGGCCGCGTCCGGCGCCGCCGTGAAAGGCGTGCGCGCGGCGCAGTCGAAATCGAAGCCGGTGTTGTCGCGAATCTCCTCGACGCTGTGGCCGGGATGCACGCTCTCCAGCCGGAAGCGGCGGCGCGCCCGGTCGAACGAGAACAACCCCAGGCCGGTCAGCAGCGCCTGCGGGCCGCCGGTGCGGTGCACGCCCGGCTCGCTGGCGCCGGGTGCGCTGATGAAATCCACCTTCGGCACCATCACCCGCCGCGTGTGTTCTTCGCGAAACAGGATCACCTTCGGCACCAGGTAATACAGATACGCCGAGCCGAACGAGCCGGGCCAGCGCACCGCGCTGCGCGGATAGTCGCCGGTGCCGACCAGGTTGATGTTGGCCTGGCCGTCGATCTGCCCGCCGCCGAGAAAGAAGGCGTCGATGCGGCCCTGCGCGGCCAGGTCGAACAGCTCGACGCCGCCGCTGGTGAAGAAATTGTTCTCGGACGAACCGAGCACGGTGACGCGCATCGCGCCGCCCGAGCGCGCGCGCGCGAGCAGCGCGCCGGAGCCCGGCACCGGCGAGGATGCACCCACCGCCACATGCCGGCAGCCGTCGAGCAGCCGCGCGATCGTTGCGATCAGCAGTTCGGTGCGGCTGAAGGCGCTCATGCCGCCCGCCGCATGCGCAGCCAGTCGGCCACGTACTGGTCGAACCCCTGCTGCGTGCACGCCGCCGCGGCGTAGCGCGCGGGTTCCGCCTCGTCGTCGGGGTAGCGCTCCCACAGCGCCAGCGGCCAGGCGCCGCGCGGCGCCAGCGCCACCCGCGTGACGTAGATCGCGGGCAGCACGCCGGCGGCATACGCGGGGTCGCGCAGCAGATCGCCGTCGACGATCTCTTCCACGGTGACCAGGGTGCGCTGCGCCGCATGCGCCATGGTGGCCAGCTCCCGCTGGCGGCCGATGAAAACGTTGCCCGCGCGGTCGGCGAGCGGCGCGTGGAACAGCGAGACGTCCGGCCGGATGGCCGGCAGCAGCACGATGGGGTCGCGCTCGGCGAAGGGATTGTCGATCACTTTCCAGTCGCCGCGTGCCGCCAGCAGGTCGCTGCCGATCAGGCCGCGCAGCGGCATGAACGGCAGGCCTTTCTCGCCGGCCTGCAGCGCGGCGTACACCGCCGGGCAGGTGGCGTCCTTCATCGCGATCGAGCCGCGCGCGATGACGTCGGCGAAGCGCGGCCCGCCGCCGAATTCGCCCAGCGTCACCGCCGAGGTTTCCAGCGTGCGTACCGCGCCGCAGCCGATCAGGATGTCGGCCTGGATGCCGCCGGTCGGCACGCACACCAGGTGCAGATCGCGCACGCCGCGGCGCACCAGTTCGCGCGTCGCGCTCATCGCCACGCCGGAAGAATCCTTCGGCACGGCGAGCTGCGCGCCGCTGTCGACGGCGGCGGCAAGCGCTTCAAGGCTGACGATCGAGTCGGTCATGGACGGGCCGGCCGGAAGCCGGGTGGCGGGAAACCCACAGATTATGAAACCCGGGCGCTTTCTTCGCAAAGGCTGATTTGCATACGCGCTGCAACATGCGCGGGGAACTCCCGGCGTTTCCCGCTGACCATGACACTGTCAGATTGTCGCTTCACCGGATACCCCGTGGCGGGTATAGTTGAGCCCGGTGCGCATGCACTCACCGAAGAGCTAGACGCAGGGGCCAACGCGCAGGGGCTTCAATCGCGCGGGAACCAACACTGAACATAGTCTGAGGGAGGTTGTCATGGACCTGTCCACATTCACCCAGTCGCTGCAGTCCACACTGGGTACGCATATCCCCGCCATTCTCGGCGCGCTGGCGATCCTGATCGTCGGCTGGTTCGTCGCCGTGCTGGCTCGCGCAGGCGTGCGCAAGGCGCTGTCGATGCTGCGGGTGAACACCCGCATCAGCGAAACCACCGACGAGAAGATGGACGTCGAGGCGGGCATCTCGATCGGCGTGTTCTGGCTGATCATCCTGGTCACGCTGATCGGCGTGTTCAACACGCTGAATCTCGAGCTGGTGTCCAATCCGTTCAACGAGCTGCTCACCCAGGTGTTCGGCTACCTGCCGAGGCTGCTCGCCGGCGCCCTGCTGCTGCTGATTGCGTGGGTGCTCGCCACCGTGCTGCGCGCGCTGGTGTCGAAGGCGCTCGGTTCCACCAGCTGGGACAAGAAGCTCTCCGAGCAGGCGGGCATGGAACCGATGAGCCGCAGCGTTGGCAACGTGCTGTTCTGGCTGACCATGCTGCTGTTCGTGCCGGCGATTCTCGGCGCGCTCGACCTGCAGGGGCTGCTGCAGCCGGTGCAGGGCATGATCGACAAGACGCTGGCGATGATTCCCAACATCTTCGCGGCGATCGCGATCGGCTTCATTGGCTGGCTGGTGGCCAAGGTGCTGCGCGGCCTGGTCGCCAACCTGCTGTCCGCGGCGGGGCTGGATCGCGTCGGCGAGACCGCCGGGCTGAACAAGTCGGTCAGCCTGTCGCGCATCGTCGGCATGCTGGTGTTCATCTTCGTGTTCATTCCGGCGCTGATCGCCGCGCTCGATGCGCTGCAGATCGAATCGATCGCGGCGCCCGCGACCGACATGCTGGCGCTGATTCTCGAAGCGGTGCCCAACCTGCTGGCGGCGGCGGTGATCCTGGTGATCACCTGGTACGTGGCGAAGTTCGCCGCCGACATCGTCGGGCGGCTGCTTGCCGGCATGGGCTTCGACACCCTGCCCGAAAAGCTCGGCTTCACCTACGCGTTCAAGGCGCCGTTCACGCCTTCGGCGCTGGTGGGCGGCATCATCGTGTTCTTCGCCATGCTGTTCGCAGTGGTCGAGGCGTCGAACCGGCTGGGCTTCGATCAGGTGCGCGACCTGGTGAGCCTGTTCATCGAGTTCGGCGGCGACGTGCTGGTGGGCGGCGTGATCCTGGTGGTGGGCTTCTGGCTCGCGAATCTCGCGGCCAAGGCCATCGACAAGGGCAGCGGCGAGCGCACCAGCGGGCTCGCCCAGATCGCGCGCTTCGCGATTCTCGGTCTGGTGATCGCCATGGGCCTGCGGGCGATGGGCATCGCCGACGACATCGTCAATCTCGCCTTCGGCCTGACCCTCGGCGCGGTCGCGGTGGCGGTGGCGCTCTCCTTCGGCCTGGGCGGCCGCGAAGCCGCCGGCCGGCAGATGGAGCACTGGCTGTCGAAGCTCAGAAAAGAATAAGCAGGACAGGCACCAGGTAAATTGTTCAGGCGCGCCGTTGGCGCGCCTGTTCTTTTCCAGAGCCTGGCGCCTGGAGCCTATGTCCTATCGCCTGGCGCCCCGCAGTTATTTGATGGCGCCGGCAGTCAACCCGGCGACGATGCGGCGCTGAAACACCAGCACCAGCGCGATCAGCGGCACGGTGACGATCACCGAAGCGGCCATGATGTTGCCCCAGGGCAGCTCGTAGCGGCTGGCGCCGCTCATCAGCGCGATCGCCACCGGCACGGTGCGCTGCGCTTCGGTCAGCGTGAAGGTCAGCGCGAACAAAAATTCGTTCCACGCCGCGATGAAGGCGAGCAGCGCGGTGGTGGCCATCGCCGGCGGCATCAGCGGCAGGAACACCCGGGTCAGCGTCTGCCACGCGCTGGCGCCATCCACCATCGCGGCATGCTCCAGCTCGCGCGGCAGCTCGCGCAGAAACGTGGTGAGAATCCACACGGTGAAGGGCAGGGTGAACACCAGGTAGCTGAACACCAGGCTGGCGGGATGGTTGTACAGCCCGAGCGCGCGAATCAGCTCGAACAGGCCGGACAGAATCGCCACCTGCGGAAACATCGACACGCCGAGAATCGTCGCCAGCAGCAGGCCGCGGCCGCGAAAGCGGATGCGCGCAAGCGCATAAGCGGCGGTCAGCCCGGCCGCCATCGCGATCGCCACCACCGCCGCCGATACCGCGAGCGAGTTCGCGAGATTCCGGCCGAAGGGCTGCTCGCTGAATACCGCGGCGTAGTTGGCGAGCGTCAGCGCGCGCGGCAGCCAGGCCGGGTCGAACAGCTGCGTGGCCGGGCGCAATGAAGTGACGATGGCGTAATAAAAAGGAAACAGCGAGTACAGCACGATCGCCGCCACCAGCAGCCAGAACGCGCTTCTGCGCAGCGCGCTCACCGCAGCGTCCCGCCTTCGGTCAGGCGCACGCGCCCGGCGGTCAGCACCAGCGCCACCGCCAGCGCGACGATGAAGAACAGCAGGGTCGACGCCGCCGAGCCGTAGCCGACATCCTGAAAGTCCACCAGCTGTTGCCGCGCGAAGATCGACATCGACATGGTGTTGACGCTGTTCGAGGTGAGCACGTAGATCACGTCGAATACCCGCAGCGCATCCAGCAGGCGGAATACCGCGGCTACCACGATCGCCGGCCGGATGATCGGCAGGGTGATGCTGAAAAAGGTGCGCACCGGCCCGGCGCCGTCGATCTTCGCCGCCTGGTAGATGTCCTTCGGCACCAGCTGCAGCGCCGCCAGCGCCAGCAGCGCGACGAACGGCGTGGTCTTCCACACGTCCACCAGGATCACGCTCGCCATCGACAGCTGCGGGTCGGCGGTCCAGGCGAGCGGCTGCGCGATCAGCCCAAGCCCGAGCAGCGCGTGATTGACGATGCCGAACTGGTCGTTGAGCATCCAGCCCCACAGCTTCGCCGACACGATGGTGGGAATCGCCCACGGCACCAGCACCGCGGCGCGCACCAGGGCGCGGCCGCGAAAGTTCGCGTTCAGCACCAGCGCGATGGTCACGCCCAGCACGATTTCCAGCGCCACCGATGCGCCGGCGAACACCAGCGTGTTCGCCACCGCGCGCCACCACGGCGGGTCGGCGAGCAGCCCGTACCAGCGCCCGCCGTAGTTGGCGAGGTAGTTCTCGAAGCCGACCCACTGGCGCGCGCCGAGATCGCCGAGCCAGGCGTCGGTAAAGCCGAAGGCCACGGTGCCCGCCAGCGGCCAGGCCGCCACCGCCAGCAGCAGCACGACCGCCGGCGCGAGAAACAGCCAGGCGGTCGTCGTGCGCCGGCGGTCGAGCGCGGTTTGCGCGTCTACCACCGGCCGCCCCGCGACAGGCGCATCAGGCTGCGCTCGAGCGAGCGCAGCGCGGTGCCGGCGTCGGCCTGGCCGGCCAGCACCGCGTGCACCGCATACTGAAAGGCGGTGCTCACCCGGTTGTAGCGGTGGCCGGTCACCGCCGAGGGGCGGGTCACCGCGTCGTCGAAGGTCTGCGCGAAGCGCGCGAAGAACGGGTTGGCGCGCAGCACTTCCGGGTCGCGGTACAGCGCCGGCATCGTCGGGTTGAACGCGGCGGCGATCGCGCGCCGCTTCTGCTCGGCGCGGCCGGTGAGGTGCATCACCAGGTCCGCGGCCAGCGCCGGGTGGCGCGAGTATTTCGACACCGCGAGCTGCTCGCCGCCGAGCGTGGCGGCGCGCGCGCCGTCTTCCCCCGCCGGCAGCGGCGCGACGCCCACCTTGCCGCGCACCGGGCTGTCCGCGCCGTTCGCCAGCGGCCACGCGTACGGCCAGTTGCGCATGAACACCGCGTGGCCGCTCTGGAACACGCCGCGCGATTCTTCCTCGGCGTAGTTGAGCACGCCCCGCGGCGAAATCGTGCCCACCCAGCCGGCGGCCAGCGTCAGCGCGCGCGCCGCGCCGGGGTTGTCGAGGGCGATCGCGCCGTCGTCGGCGACGATGCGCCCGCCGCGGTGGCTGGTGATCCATTCCAGCGCGTTGCAGGTCAGTCCCTCATACGCGCGGCCCTGCCACACGTAACCCCACAGCCGCTCGTTGCCGGCGGCGCGCTCGGCCTGCTGGATGCGCTGCGCGGTCTCCGTCAGCGCGCGCCAGGTGGCGGGCGGCGGGAGGCCGTACTTTTCCAGCAGGTCGGCGCGGTAGTAGAGCATCGGCAGGTTGGCGAACCACGGCATCGCCACCAGGCGGCCGTTCACCGTGTTGTTGGCGACGATCGAGGGCAGATGCTGATCGACGCGCGCGCCGGCGTAGGGCGCCAGGTCGATGAAATGCGGCGCGAGAATGCCCGGCCACACCACATCGATCTGGAACACGTCGATGTCCGGCGCGCCGGCGGCGAGCAGCTGCTGGTACAGCGCAAGGCGCTCGCTGCCGGAGGCGGGCGTCGAGACCAGCTCCACCGTGTGCCCGGTTTCGCGCGCCCAGGCCTGCGCGCCCTCGCGGCACAGCGCCAGCTCCTGTCCCACCGCCCCGCAGGAGATCGCCAGGGTGGCGGCATGGGCGCTGCCGGCGGGCAGCAGCGCGTTCAGGGCCAGCAGCCCAGGCAGCAGGAAAAGACGTGTGCTTTCAACGAGTGGTCGGATCATCGTTCAATGGCGTGGCGTGCTGAAGCCGGTTGCAAGGGCCTGGCGCGCGGCCGGAACTTCGCGCACTGCTTCCAACGCAATGCTTAAGTCTATGATCCGCAGCGTCAATCGAAAACCTCCCAATTTGATAGGTTTGCTTTTGCCATTCCGTTGTCCTAATGTCGGATCGCGTTCCGGGCGCAATCGGGTTGCCGGAGCGCCGGCGGCCGAAGGGAACGGGCGCCGGACAAGGGAGGACGCGGCACCCGGAGGGCCGCCGTCCGTCAACAAGAACAACAGCACCAAGCGGCGCGCATGGACCGGTACCTCGGATGGCCGGTCGGCAGTGCAGACCTTGTGTGGGTGTTGGGTAGCCTGGCTCGGCTGCATCGCAGACCCTTCGATGCGGAACTGCTGCTCCAGCAGTTTCCGCCGCCGCACGCCGTCGAGTCGCTGCTTGCCGCCGCCCAGGCGCTCGACTTCGATGCCCGCCGGACGCATCAGTCGCTCGATGAACTGACCCGGGCGGATCTGCCGTGCGTCGCGGTGCTGGCAGCGTCGCTTTCCGCAGAAGCGTCGCCGCCCGCCGCCCGGCTGGTGCTGCTGACCGGCGTGGATGCCGGCCAGGTGCAGTACTTCTCCGCCGCCTCGCCGCAGCCGCAGACCGTGGCGCGCGCCGAGTTCGCGCAATCGTTCACCGGCGAAGTGGTGCACTTCAGCCTGAAGCCGGCCGCGCCGCAGGACGCCGACGCGCGCGCGCCGCGCCCGGCCTTCGGCTTTGGCTGGTTCGTGCCGGAACTGTTGAGGCACCGCAGGATCTGGCGCGACGTGCTGCTCGCGTCGCTGGCGATCCAGATTCTGGCGCTGGCCACGCCGCTGTTCACCCAGGTGATCATCGACAAGGTGGTCGTGCACCAGACCATGAGCACGCTGGCGGTGGTGGGCGCGGGGCTGGTGATGTTCCTGCTCTTTTCCGCGGGGCTAACCTGGGCGCGGCAGTATCTCATCCTGCACACCGGCAACCGGGTCGACGCGGTGCTGGGCAGCCGGGTATTCGAGCATCTGCTCAAGCTGCCGCCGCGCTACTTCGAGCACCGGCCCACCGGCGTGGTGATCACCCGCGTGCACGCGGTGGAGACCATCCGCGAGTTCGTCACCGGGGCGGCCGTGGCGCTGGTGCTGGACCTGCCGTTTCTCGCGGTGTTTCTCGCCGTCATGTTCTGGTATTCGTGGCTGCTCACGCTGATCGCGCTCGGCTTTCTTACGGTGATTGCCGCGATCAGCCTGGCGGTGGTGCCGACTCTGCGCCGGCGCATCAACGAGCAGTTTCTGCTCGGCGCGCGCAACCAGGCCTTTCTCACCGAGTACGTTTCCGGCATCGAGACGGTCAAGTCGCTGCAGATGGAGCCGCAGCTCCAGCGCACCTTCGGCGACTATCTCGCCGGCTATCTGAAGGCGGGCTTCCGCACCCGGCAGCTTTCCAACAGCTACAACGTCGCCGCCACCACCCTCGAGCAGCTGATGACGGTGGCGGTGCTGTGCGTCGGCGCCTGGTACGTGATGAACAACGTCGGCTTCACCATCGGCATGCTGGTCGCCTTCAGCATGTTCGCCAGCCGGCTGTCGCAGCCGGTGCTGCGCATCGCCGCGCTGTGGCAGGAGTTCCAGCAGGCGGCCATCGCGGTCAAGCGCCTCGGCGACGTGATGGACGCGCCCGCCGAGCCCTACGCCGTGACGCCGCAGCGCGAGCGCAAGGCGCGCGGCCGTATCGAACTCGACGGCCTGTCGTTTCGCTACGGCGAAGACCGGCCGTGGCTGTATCGCGGGCTCAATCTCACGGTCGAGCCCGGCCAGTGCGTCGCCGTCACCGGTCCGTCCGGTTCGGGCAAGAGCACGCTGGCCAAACTGCTGCAAGGCTTTTACCAGCCCACAGAAGGCAGCATCCGGATCGATGGGCAGGATATCCGCCACCTCTCCGCCAACGAGCTGCGCGCCCACTTCGGCGTGGTGCCGCAGGAAACGGTGCTCTTCTCTGGCAGCGTGTACGACAACCTCATCCTCGCCAACCCGCAGGCCGGCTTCGAAGACGTGGTCATCGCCTGCAAGGCCGCCGGCATCCACGACGTGATCGAAGCCATGCCGCAGGGCTACCAGAGCCCGCTCGGCGAGCACGGCGTCGGGCTCTCCGGCGGGCAGAAGCAGCGCATCGCCATCGCCCGCGCATTGCTCAAGCGGCCGGCAGTGCTGATCCTGGATGAGGCGACCAGCCATCTCGATGCGCAAACGGCGCGCGCCTTCTGGGCGACGGTGAATCACCTACGGGGACAGGTGACAGTCGTCGCCATCGCCCACGAGACGCCGGGCGCGATCGCGGTCGACCGGACAGTAGAACTCGGTGTCAGGCAGAACAGCGCATGAGGCTCTACTACATCAGCATCTTCAGCATCTTTCTGCTGGGTTTGATCTATCTGGTCGGGACAGGACTATTGGTGTGGTTCTGGTCCGGGCTGCGCCAGCGAATGAGGCGGGCGTGGGTGGTGATGGTTCCGCTCTTCGCGCTGCTCTACATCGGGCTGATTGCGGAGGAGTTGTGGATTGCCTGGAACTTCGGGCGGCTGTGTGCGAAGGATTCGGGGATATTCGTCTACAAGACGGTGGAGGTGGAGGGGTTCTATGACGCGACCCGTCCAACGCTTCCAGAGCCACGGACTAAGCAAGCTGCCCAAGACTTGGACCGCGGTGGCTATCGTTTCTACGAAATGGTACTCCCCGATCTCAAAGGCGGGCCAAGCAAAGTAGTTCACCTGGAGAAAAGAAACGGCGTGTGGAATGCCACCGTACTCAATCAACCCACGGCGAGGTATCACTACAAGTGGCCGCATGTGGATAGCCCCATGAGCCACAAGGTGGCCAAAATAGAACGAGTTGTTGAAGACGCCGAAAGTAACGAACTCATGGCGCGCGAAACCAAATATAAACGACAAGCACCTTGGTTCTACATCGGTTTGGATCGGCCAGTGATGCTCTGCCCAGCCCCAGGTGAACATCTTTTATCCAAGTACGGGTCGGTATTCAACCTTGCGCTAAAGCCGAAGCAGAAATAACTCGCCGGAATACGTTATGACAACCCTTCTGCACTACTACAAGGAGGTACCGGGGTCAGGCCTGTGGGTAACGGGGTAACGGGGTCAGGCCTGCGGGGTAACGGGGTCAGGCCTGCATAATTGCATAAAGGTGTTTTCGCAGAGCGTCGGCAACTGAGCCGGAACTGTGCGAAGACTTCTCCAGGCGGGCCACCAGATGACTCAGTGTGGAAGGCGAGCGGTCAAAGCGTGCAGCCACCTGCGCAAGCGTTGCCGCGCCGGTCTGCAGGCAAAGCCACGCGATCAGCGTTCTCGCCTGCGCCGGCGCGCGCTGCCTGCCCGGCGCCCGGAGCTGCGCCTCGCTCAGTCCGCTGGTCTGACACACCTGCGCGATCACCCGGGAGAGCGGCGGGGCCTTGAGCGGGCGCGCCTCAGGCCTCACCACCTTGCCCACGAAGTCCTCTTCCCCCACCACCCGCGCATCGGCCGTGCCGCCATAGAACACCGCGCTGTGCCCCTCGGCCTGGCCTGCGGCCACGAACGCCGCAAAGCGCCGCCGCGCCACGCCGGCCGTCTGGCCGAACTGCCCCAGCACCCAGTCGGTGCTGAGCCAGGGCAGGGATTCGCCACCCATGTACGCCCGGTAACTGCTCCAGCGGTAAGCGCCCGCGGCCCGGGTCATCTTCGCCCGCACCGGATTCAGGTGGATATAGCGGATGAGCGCCAGTCCATACCGGTCCTGATCCACCAGGTACGCCTTGAACCGTCCCTGGAACACATGCCCGGAGCGCTTGAGCCGGGTATTGAGATAGCGGGTGTAGCGAAACGACAGGTTCTGCAAGCCGCGCGACAGCGCCACCTCGCCCGCCTGCAGCGCCAGGTGCACGTGGTTGGTCATCAGGCAGAAGGCATGCACCCGGTAGCCAAAGCGCGCCACCCCGTCGGCGAGCAGGTCGTAGAAGGCGATCCGGTCATCCGGCAGGACAAACACATCCTGCCCGGCGTTGCCGCGCAGGATCACGTGGTAGAGCCCACCGGGCACATGCAGACGGGGTTTGCGGGCCATGGAAAAGAGGATAGCGCAGCAATATGCAGTTATACAGGCCTGACCCCAAGGGTATATGACCCCAAGGGTATACAGGCCTGACCCCAAGGGGAAGGTGTGGACCCCAAGGGGAAGGTGTGTCGGAGTCAGGTACGAACCTGAGTGAAAGGAAACCAAGCCGATGAGGTTCTACTACATCAGCATCTTCAGCGTCTTTCTGCTGGGTTTGATCTATCTGGTCGGGACAGGACTATTGGTGTGGTTCTGGTCCGGGCTGCGCCAGCGAATGAGGCGGGCGTGGGTGGTGATGGTTCCGCTCTTCGCGCTGCTCTACATCGGGCTGATTGCGGAGGAGTTGTGGATTGCCTGGAACTTCGGGCGGCTGTGTGCGAAGGATGCGGGGATATTTGTTTACAAGACGGTGGAGGTGGAGGGGTTCTACGATGATGTGATGGGATGGGGAGTCCGACAGCTGTCGGATTCCGGGTACAAGTTCATGGAGTCGAAGAGCGCCATTGACGGTATGAGATCCCGTGTTGAGGTGGCAGACGATCAAGCGCGAGATATGGCGATTGACTGGTATGACAAGAACCACGCGGGCAAGAAGACGCCACCGGATTACTACATAACGTATGAAGCGAGCGATGGGAGAAAGATCATAGTTTCTCCGGATCGCACTCGTGCGTGGCACTTGTTTAGGATCACGTCTCCCGCGGCGAGGTATCACTTCTTCAGGGATGCTGGAAGCGATACTGGGCACAAGCTTAGGAAGCAAGAGTCCCGTGTTTTGGATTCAAAAACCGACGACCTGATCGCTGAGTACCGTGTGTATATTCGCGAAGCGCCATGGTTCTACATCGGGTTGGACAGACCGAACATGGGCTGTGATAGCCCTGACGGGGGGCCACACAGTAAGCACAAGAACAGTTTCCTGATCTACAGGGACGTGCTGATGCCAATCAGATCACGAGGCGAGAGCACGCAATGACTATTGTCGACAACTACAAGTACGTACAACTGGCGACCGCCGCTTATGTGCGCCTTGGAAGTAGCCCCTGGGATGGTGCGACCTTCGTAACATTGGCAAGCTCGGACGAACAACAACGTCTCCCGCTGTCGATAGCGACGGCGTTATTCAATCCGGAGGACGCGAATGCGCCTCGCTGGAGGATTGCTCACTACCACGCTGGCGACGTGCCCGGCTACAACGACGACTCGGGTTTTGCCGCCACACTTTTCACGCGCGACGGAGAAAACGTACTAGCCATTCGCGGCGTCGAGCCTACTGCCTCTTGGGACGACTTCTTGCGAGATCTCGTTGGTTCAAGCGTGGGTGGGATTGGGCAACTAGGTGTGGCCGTTAACCAGCTCATTGACCTGGTGAACCTTGTAGAGCGGCTATACAGCTCAGGCATGGTCAATCAGGTTCGCGCAGAACTGACGCTAACCCGGCCGACAGCGGCCGATGCAAATTTTGTCCAACTGGGAGGTGCTCTGCCGAGTCCGCTGCCTTGGGTTGCGGATGTCAAAGTGCCGATTTACCTCTCTCTTACCACTTATCAGGTCCAGGGAGAGGGCCTTCTCGGCGAAGGAGACAAGATAACGCTGACAGGCCACTCCCTAGGCGGACATCTTGCAATAGCAGCAGCGCAGATCTTTGGCAGTCGAATTGATCCTGACGTTTACGTCTTCAATAGCGCGGGGTTTGATCCGATTTCGGTCAATCTCGCAGCCATCGCGCTTAGCGTGCCGAACAGATCCAGGCGATTCTCGCTCGTCGCCGGGATCAACGCCGCCGCCAAGGCTGTTCTCGCACGATCCCTTGGCCTTGGGACACTATTTCTTTCCGGCGAAGCTCAGCAAGCGAGCGTCGGGATAATCGATAGCTTGCGAGTCGCGGTGGGCGGGGGATCAGTCTTCTATACGGTGCACAGCCTCGAGGGGGAAGACAGTGCGCCTGGCAACGACCTCAGCCTGGTCGCCAGCATGTTCACCGACATGAGCTTCATTGGCCCCGAGATATCGGTCGGCACGGAGATCAATAGCCACGCCGTTGAGCAGCTCATGGATGCTCTGGCACTGCAGGCACTGTTCTACCGACTTGACAGCCGACTAACCGTGACCGAAGCAAAGAAGCTTATTGATGCTTCTCACATAAGCGCCGCTTTGAGCGAGGAAACTCTATTGGAGTCGCTCCACAAGCTGCTGATTCCCAATAGCCGACTTGCGGACTATGGTTTGCAGCTGCCAATCTCGGACGCCAGCGACGGTTTCTTTCCCTGGGTTGGCAAAGGGAGCATTTCGGCACGAGACGCGCATCACCTTGCAATACTCGAGGCTCACGCGCGCTTGGACGATCTCGAGCAGTCGGGCCATACGCTGGTGTTGGAAACCCTGGTGGGTAAGCCGCTTGATGAGCTTCTTTTGTCTGCCACCAATCCGGATCCGGTCGCGTCCTCCACGCTGGCCACGCGCTATGCGCTGAAGGAACTGATCCCCTTCACGGTAACCGGGCTTGATTACCGCAGCCAGCACAGCGCGGGCGGAGAGCTTGATTCATACGATCCGCAAATGCGGTCGGGAAGCTTGACTCAGGCTTGGATCAGCGATCGGGCAAAGATGCTGTATTGGAGCATCTTCACCAACACTTGGGATACCAATTTGGTGGTGCAGCCGGGCCTTGAGGCCTTGCGCTTGGAGGACATGCCTTCGTTGACGCGCGTTACCCTGCAGCCGGCCGGTACGGGGCTGCCGGTGACGAAAGTTTTGCCGAAGGTTGTCTTTGGCGGCGACTCCACCGACTCTCTCGTAGGTGCTGACAGTAGTGACCGCCTTTACGGCGGAGCGGGTACCGATGTGCTGCGTGGAAAGGAGGGCGACGACTACCTCGAAGGCGGGCGAGGGATCGATGTCTACTTCTATCGAGTAGACGAGTTTCTGCGCGACAAGGACGACGGCAAGGACACGATTCTCGACATCGACGGCTCGGGCATCGTGCATTTATGGCACCGGCGATGGGCGAAGACGCTGGAAAGCGCAGTGGCAGCGGATGCCAGCGTGCAGATCTCGGCGACGCAGTGGCAAAGCGCGGACGGCCGGTTGACTTACACGCTGCGCGAAGGGGAGGCGGGACGCTCAGATCTGGAGATCACGATAGCCGGCGGCTCGGGCGGCAGCCTGCGGGTCAAGGACTTTCGCAACGGGGATCTGTTCATCGATCTCTGGTCGGCGCGGCCGGCGCTGACGTTCGGCGACGCGAGCAATACCATTTCGGGCACGAGCCAGGGGGACAACATCGTCGGAACCCCCGCCAACGACCAGATCGAGACCTGGGGCGGGGCGGATCTGGTGCATGCGGGCGGCGGCGACGATCTGGTGCGCGGCGGCGACGATGCCGACTTTCTGTTCGGCGAGGCGGGACACGACCGGCTGTATGGCGACAGCGGCAGGGACCAGTTATTCGGGGGCGCCGGTGACGACGCGCTGTACGGCGGCAGCGGCGACGACATTCTCGAGGGCGGCATCGGCAACGATCAGCTCTCGGGTGAGTCCGGCAGCGACATCCTGGTTGGAGAAGAGGGCGACGATACGGTCTACGCGTCAGCCTACCGGACGCTCGCCGAGGCGATTCTGCTGGGCGAGAGCGAGGACTCGACCGGCGCGCGCGGCGACTGGCTGGATGGCGGCGAAGGCGATGACGTGCTGATCGGTGCCGCCGAGCATGATGTGCTGCTCGGCGGTGGCGGAAAGGACGTGATCGTCGGCGGGGCCGGTAACGACACCATTCAAGGCGATCGGGGCCGGGTCGTCGTCTCGCTCGACTGGTCGGTCGAACGCAGAATCATCGCCGTTGGCAACATCAATTGGTACGAACCGCTGTAGGGCAACGCGGAGCTTGCCGTAAGTCCCGCTGGCGCGGCCAGCCGCATTTACGGCGGCGCCGGCCAGGACTGGATCTTTGGCGAACTGGGCGACGACTTCATCGATGGCGGCAGCGGCCACGACGTATTGTTCGGCGGCGAGGGCAATGACGCGATTTTCGGCGGCACGGGCGACGATATTCTGGTGGGCGACAACCCCGGCGTGGTCGCATCAGCCGACGAAGGCAGTGACTACCTCGATGGCGGCGAAGGCGACGACACGCTGTTCGGCAACGGCGGCGACGATATCCTGATCGGCGGCCGCGGAAACGATCACCTCTACGGCGGCGCGGGCAGGGACGTCTATCTCTTCAGCCGCTGGGACGGCTTCGATACCGTCTTCGACGTCGCGCCGCACGACAAGGCCGCCGATGCCAGCGTGGTCGTTTTCGTCGACGAGCTGATCGGTCTGGGGCATGTGCGCTTCCGCCCCGGCAGCCTGATCATCGATCTCGGCCCGGCGGACCCCGACGATCCGGCCTCGCCGCGCGACATGATCCGCTTCGCCGACTTCAACGTGCTCGACCCGTATTCGACGCGTGTACTGAGCGTGATCCAGTTCGCCAACGGCGACACCATGACCTTCGAGGACGTGCTGGCCCAGGGTTTCGACATCGACGGCACCGAAGGCGACGACGACGGGTACTCGAATGCCGTGCTCACCGGCACCGCGGTCACCGACCGCATCCGCGGCTTCGGCGGCAACGACGAGCTGCAGGGCCTCGATGGCGACGACGTGCTCGACGGCGGCGCGGGCAACGACCGGCTGTTCGGCGGCGGGGGCAACGATCGTCTGCTGGGGGGCGACGGCGCCGATGCGCTGGTGGGCGATGCCGGCAACGACCGGCTGGAAGGCGGCGGCGGGCGCGATGCGCTTTGGGGCGGCGCGGGCAACGACTGGCTCGCCGGCGGCGGCGATTTCGACCGGCTGTTCGGCGGCGCGGGCGACGACACCTATCTGTTCGACGAACAGGACACGGTGTTCGATGTGGAGGGCGAAACCTACATTGCGCTCGCCGACGGCCTGCAGGCGGAGGATCTCGAGCTTCGGCGGCTGATCGTCAACGGCCAGGTGGTCTACCAGCTTCGGCGCAGCGTTGCCGCCGGCGGCAGCGCGTTTGCCGAGGGCATGGGCATCACGGTCGGCACGGATGAGCGGCTCGCAGGATTTGTTCTCGCCGACGGCACGGTGCTGGATCGAGAGCAAATGCTGCGGGCTGCGCTGGCGGATGGCCGCGTGCTCGGCGGCGGCGACGGCGACGATCTGCTCGAAGGCTACGGTGGCAACGATCTGCTGCAGGGCGGCGGGGGCGACGATGTGCTGCGCGGTTATCGCGGCAACGACCGCCTGGAAGGCGACGCCGGCCACGACTGGCTGGAGGGCGGCGCGGGCGACGACTGGCTTATCGGCGGCGATGGCGACGACGTGCTGATCGGCGGCGCGGGCAGCGACCGCCTGACCGGCGGGCTCGGCGCGGATGTCTATGGCTTCGGGCGCGGCGCGGGGCGGGATGTCGTGGCCGACGAAGGCGATGCCGATGCCGTCGACACGATCTTCGTCGAGCCCGGCATCGTCGTGGCCGAGCTGACACTGGCGCGCCGCGCGAACGGAGACCTAGCGCTGACGCTTGCCGGCGGCGCGGACGAGCTGGTGGTGGAGGGCTACTACCTTAACCCTGCCAACCGCGTCGAGCGCATCGTTTTCGCCGACGGCGGCGAGATCGACGCGGCCGCGCTGGACGCGTTGCAGGTGCCGCCGATCGAGGGCACCGACGCGGACGACTATCTGCTGGGCACGGCGTACGGCGACACGCTGCTCGGCCGGGCCGGCAACGACTGGCTGGACGGCGGCGGCGGCAATGACCGGCTGGTCGGCGGCGCCGGGATCGACGCCTACTGGCTGACGCTGGCCGGCGTGCTCGACCGCGCGATCGAGGACGGCAGCGAGGCGAGCGTGATCCGCCTCGGGCCGGGCCTGCAGTTCACCGACCTGCGCGCGGTGCGTGCCGGCGACGATCTGCAGCTGCTGATCCGCGGCAGCGGCGACGGGCTGATCGTGCAGGGCTATTACGCGATCGGCGGCGACTGGTCGGTGACCGCGTCGACCGGCCAGACCCTGAGCCTGCCGGCGCTGATCGAGCAGCTCGCCGCAATCGGCGGCGTCGAAACCGTGGATCAGGCCGCGGCACGCTTTCTCGACGCGGCCCGCCGGGAGTTTCTGGCGGAACTGGCGAGCTTCGGCGCGAGCGGCGATATCCGCATCAATCCGCAGCACGGCGACGATGCGGTAATCTATCGCGAGCCGCCGTGGGACGTGACGGTGGAAGACGGCCGCTACGTGCTGAACATCGCGCGCATCTCGGCGGGCGCCTCGGACAGCGTGCTCGACTTTCGCTACAGCGGCGTGATCGTCGCCGATGCCGGCGACGGCGACGATCTGGTCTACGCCTACGGCTGGGGCTACTCGCAGATCGGCGACTTTCTGTACGGCGGCGGCGGCGACGATCGCATCGTCGGCACCTTTGTTAACGACGTGCTGGCCGGCGGCCCGGGCAACGACTATCTCGGCGGGTCCGACGGCAACGACACCTATCTGTTTTTCTACAACGACGAAGGCTTCGACATCGTCGACGAGGCGATACCCGACCTCACGCTTGCGGGCGGCTATTACACCTTCGCCAGCGGCCGCTACAGCACCGATACGGTGGAGTTCGGCGAGGGCATCGAGTTCGACGCGCTGGACGTGAGCGCCGGGCAGTTCGATGCGACCACCCTCGGCAGCGGCCCTTATGCCCGCGCGTACGAAACGCTGGACATCAGCTGGGCGCCGGGACGCGGCGTTCGAATCCTGCTGCCGGACGTGGCGGACCCGTCAGTCGCCAGCGCCCTTGCGAATTTTGCCGGCGAGTCCTACGGCATTGAGCGTTTCGTTTTCGCGGACGGGTCCGTGCGCACACTGGAGGACATGCTGTTCGTTCTCCAGAATCCGCGGCGCATGTTTGGCACGGAGTTCGCGGACACCATTTACGGGGACGCCAGGGACAACCAGATCCTCGGGCTCGGCGGAGACGATTTTCTCGGCGGCGGCCCGGGAGACGACCTGCTCGATGGCGGCTCGGGGAACGACTATCTGTTCGATTACGAGGGCTCGGATACTTATCTGTTCGGTCGCGGCTACGGGAGCGACCAGATCAGCGAGGGAGGCGAAGGGTTCGACGTCCTGCGTTTCGCCGAGGGCGTGGCGCCTTCCGATCTGTCGGTTCTGATTGGAAACCGGTGGAGTGCGTCGCTGATCCTCGCCATCGCGGGCACGCAGGACCTGGTCGAGATCATGGGCTGGTTCGCGGACGCGCCCTGGAACCCGACGACCATCGAGCAGATCGCGTTCTCGGACGGGACCCTCTGGGATCGCGCGGAGGTACTCGCACGGCTCCAGGCCAACAGCGCGACCGACCAGGGCGATTTTCTGATCGGTTTGCAGCGAGCGGACGTCTTGGACGGATTGGAGGGCGACGATGCGATCTACGGGCTCGATGGTGACGATTTGCTTCGGGGCGGCGCCGGCAATGACTATATCGAAGGCGCAGGCGGTAACGACATCCTGCTCGGCGATGACGGCGACGACGATCTGGAGGAGTGGGCTGGAAACAACCTCCTCGATGGCGGCGACGGCGACGACTACCTGCATGCAGAAGGTCTGCCGAGTGTTCTGATCGGCGGCCCGGGAGATGACTGGGTAGATTCGTTCGGTGCCAACAACGTTGTATTGTTCAATGCCGGCGATGGGGCCGATTTGCTGTATGTTAGGGATGAGTTGACTCTCTCCCTCGGCGGAGTCGATCTTGCAGACTTGGTCCTGAGTCTCGATGCGCAGGATCTGACTCTCGAGTTGGGTAGCACCGACCGGGTCACGCTCACGCGGCGCTATGAAACCGATCCCGGTGCATGGCCGGCCATCAGACTGCAACTGATCGGCGAGGACATTCGCATCTACGACCTGAGCGCCGCCATCGCGATTTTTCTCGACCTGACCGCAAGCGATCCGGCCCTTCGGCTGCCGATTGGGGGGCTGCTGCCAGCCTCCTTGCTGAATGTCTCGATCGACCATGCCTACGGCGGGCCGCTTGCGTACAACTATGCGCGCACTGGGGGGGTGCTTCCCGAGCAGGCATCGGTGCTTGGGGTCTTGACCCATGTGAACTTCGGCGCGCAGCTCCAGTTCATTCCCGGTGTAATTGGTCCTGATGCAATCGGCACCGAGGGAAGCGACGTTCTCGTCGGCAGCGATAGCCCCGAAACCCTGCGCGGCGGCGACGGTCCCGACTGGCTGGATGCCGGCGCCGGCGACGACACGCTGATCGGCGGGCCGGGGGCGGATGTGCTGATGGGCGGCCCGGGGGCGGACACCTATATATACAGGCCGGGCGACGGCGCCGATACGCTGTGGGACCCTTCGTCGCCCGGGGCATCGAACACGCTGGTGTTCGGCGAAGGCATCTCCAGCGCCGACCTCACGCTCGGTCTCGGCTCGCTGGTGCTGCGCATCGGCAGCGCGGGCGATGCCATTCATCTGACGAGCTTCGACCCGCTCGACCCCTACGGTCCGCGCGACATCGACCGCTTTCGTTTCGCCGACGGCAGCGAGCTGAGCTACGAGGCGCTGCTTGCGCGCGGTGTCGACGTTCTCGGAACCACGGGCGACGACATCGTTACCGGCACCAGCCTGGCCGACCGTCTCGACGGCCGCGCAGGCAACGACACGCTGCTGGGCGGGCTGGGCGACGACACGTATCTGTTCGGCCCCGGCGGCGGGCGCGATCTGATCCGCGAGGTCGCGTCTTCAACCGATGTCGACAGCCTGCGGCTGTTCGCGAACCCGAATGATGTGCAGGTAACCCGAGAGGGCGCGCTGCTGGTGCTGAGCCTGCCGGGCACCGCCGACCGCGTTGCGATCGACTGGTTCAGCAATCCCGCCGCGCGCATCGAGCGGGTGGTGTTCGCGGACGGCACGGTGTGGAGCGGCGAGCAGCTCGAAGCGCGGCAGCCGGGCGCCGTCAACCGCACGCCGGTGCTGAACCGGCCGCTCGACGATCTGCAGGCGCTGGAAGACCAGCCGTTCGGCCATGCACTGCCCGCCGACAGTTTCCACGACCCCGATGCCGGCGACACGCTGCGCTTCTCGGCCACGCGCGCCGACGGTTCGCCGCTGCCGGACTGGCTCGCGTTCGACGCAGCGAACCGCCGCTTCGACGGCACCCCGGCCAACGAGCAGGTGGGCGCGCTCGACATTCGCGTCACCGCGACCGACGCCAGGGGGCTGACCGCCAGCGACGACTTCACGCTGACGGTCGTCAACATCAACGACGCGCCGGTCGCGGGGCCCGACGCGCTGGAGATCGCCGAGGACGAATCGACCGGCAACATCGCCGCCATGCTGCTGGAGAACGACAGCGATGTGGACGCCGGCGACCGGCTGGCGCTGAGCGCGGTGGATGCCTCGGCAAGCCTCGGGCGGCTGACGTTCGACGCGCAGGCCGGGTGGCTTTCGTACCATGCGCAGGGCGCGCTGGTCGACGCGCTGCCGGCGGGCGCAACCGCCACCGACGCTTTTACCTACACGGTCGTCGACACGGCCGGCGTACTCGCCAGCGCGCAGGTGACGGTGACGGTCGCTGGCGTCAACGACGCGCCGCGCGTGATGGCGGCGATTGCGGCGCAGAGCGCGCTCGAAGACGAAGCGTTCGTGTTTCGCTTGCCCGAGCACGTGTTCGTGGATGTGGATGCCGGCGACGCGCTCAGCTACGCCGCCACCCGCGCGGACGGCGGGGCGCTGCCGGCATGGCTTGCCTTCGATGCGGCTACCCGCACCTTCAGCGGAACGCCGCTGAACGAGGATGTCGGCGCGCTGGGCGTGCGGGTGACCGCGACCGACGGCGGCGGACTGAGCGCCGCGGCGAGCATTGATCTCGACGTGGTCAACGTCAACGATACGCCCGAGGCGGTGGGCGCAATCGCGGAGCTGTCGGCGTTTGCCGGCCAGCCGTTCGCGCACCGCTTTTCCGGCGACCTGTTCCGCGATGTCGATGCCGGCGACCGGCTGGCGTACACGATTGTCGCGGCGGACGGCGCGGCGCTGCCGGGCTGGCTGGCGTTCGATGCGGAAGAACGCGTGCTGTCCGGCGTGCCGGCGCTGTCCGACCTGGCGGCGCTCGATCTGCAACTGGCGGCGACCGACCTGGCCGGCGCGGGCGCGTCGCTGCCGTTTCGCCTGAGCGTCGGCGGCGCGCTGCACGGCGGCGCCGGGCACGATCGACTCGACGGCGGGCCGGGCGACGACCTGCTCACCGGCGACAAGGGGCATGACGAACTGTTCGGCGGGGGCGGCGAGGATGTGCTGCTCGGCGGCGAGCGGCACGACAGCCTTTACGGCGGCGACGGCAACGACCTGCTGCTCGGCGGCAAGGATCTCGACCGCCTCTACGGCGGCGCCGGCAACGATCTGCTGATCGGCGGCGGGATGGACGATCTGCTGGAGGGCGGGGCCGGGCACACGGTCATCGCCTTCAATCGCGACGACGGGCGCGACGAAGTTCGGCTGGGCGAAGGCGCCGCCACCGTCTCGCTCGGCGGCGGCATCGCGTACCAGGATCTGCGGCTTCGGCAGGACCGCGACCACCTGGTTCTCGAAACCGGAGAGGGCGACCGGCTGACCTTCGCCGACTGGTACCGTGCCGGCCGCCAGGGCGGGCCGGTGCGGCTGCAGGTCGTCGCTGCGGCGATGGCGACGTTCGATCCCGGCGGCGGCCACCCGCTGCTCGACCAGCGGGTGGAAACCTTCGACTTCGATGCGCTAGCGGCGGCATTCGATGCGGCCCGCGGCGGCCAGCCGATGGCGCAACAGTGGAGCGTGATGAACGCGCTGCTCGATGCGCACCTTGCCGGCAGCGACACCGAGGCGATGGGCGGCGACCTCGCCTACCAGTACGGCTTGAACGGCACGCTGTCGGGCATCGGCCTCACCGCCGCGCAGGACGTGCTCAACGCACCGCAGTTCGGCAGCGCGCCGCAGGCGCTGCGGCCGCTGGAATCTTTGCAGCAGGGACCGATCCGTCTCGCCTAGGAGGCGACCATGACCTATCGCTCACCGGCTCGGCGCGACAGCGCCGAGTTCTCCCCCGCGATGCTGCAGTTGCAGTCGAGCGCGCCGTCGCCGCTGCCGCGCGCGGTGATCCTGCTGCTGGCCGGGCTGCTGGCGGCGACGCTCGCCTGGGCGGCGCTCGGGCGGCTGGACATCGTGTCGGTGGCGCAGGGGCGGCTGGTGCCGCAGAACCATGTGCAGGTGGCGCAGCCGGCCGACGGCGGCATCGTGCGCGAGATCCTGGTGCGCGAAGGCGAGGCGGTAAAGGCCGGGCAGGTGCTGGCGCGGCTGGATGCGTCGCTGTCCGAAGCCGACGGCCGGCAGATCCAGAACGACCTGGTATTGCGGCGGCTGCAGCTTCGGCGCATCGAGGCCGAGCTGGGCGGGCGCGAACTGCGCCGCCTGCCGGACGATCCCCCGGAACTCTACGCCCAGGTGGTCTCGCAGCAGCGCGCCAACCGCGCGGCGCATCTCGATGCGCTCGGCGCGCAGCGCAGCGTGCGCGCCCGCGCCGAGCAGGACTTGAACAGCGCGCTTGAGCGCGAAGCCAAACTGCGCCAGACCGCGCCGATCTACGAGGCGCAGGAAAAAGGCTGGAAGCAGCTCGCCGACGAAGGCTACGCCGGCCGGCTGCTGGCGCTGGATCGCGAGCGCCTGCGCATCGAGAACGAGCAGGAACTCAAGGCCCAGTCCCATGCCATCGGCGCGCTCAGGGCCGCCATCCAGGAAGCCGACACCCGCGTCGCGCAGATCGCCTCGACTTACCGCCAGTCGCTGGAAGCCGAGCGCCTGCAGACGGTGGCCGAGCTGCAGCGGCTGGAAGAAGCCGGGCGCAAGCAGTCGCGCCGCCACGAACTGCTGGAGTTGCGCGCGCCGACCGACGGCGTGGTGAAAGAGCTGGCCACCCACACCGTCGGCGCGGTGGTGCAGCCCGGCACCGTGCTCTTTACCCTGGTGCCGCGCGACGAGCCGCTTCGCGCGGAAGTATGGGTGGCGAACGAGGATGTCGGCTTCGTGCGCGAGGGGCAGCCGGTGCGGGTGAAGGTGGCGGCCTATGCCTTCCAGAAGTACGGCATGGTCGAAGGCAGCGTGATTCACGTCGGCGCCGACGCCACCGATCTCGCCAGCCGCGACCAGCCCGCGCCGGCAGCCGGCAGCCCGCGCTACCGCGCGCTGATCGCGCTCAACCGCCAGAGCATCGACCGCGACGGCTTAAGCCATGCCCTTGCGTCAGGCATGCAGGTCAACGCCGAGATCCGCCTCGGCGACCGCACCGTGCTCGAGTACGTGCTCTCGCCGCTGCAGAAGGCGTTTCACGAGGCGGGGCGGGAGCGGTGAACCGGCGATCGAGGCGGTCTTATCGTGGCGCTACCCAAACAGTTAGCGACGGATGCATGGTTTCCAGAACGTCGATAAAGCTTCCCCAAAACCTGAAAGACCGTATTGCAGCGCTCGCGGAGAAGACTGGGCGCAGTGCCCACAGCCTGATGGTCGACGCCCTTCAGCGGGAAGTGGAGCGCGAGGAGCGAATGCAGGACTTCGTGGAGGAAGCGCAAAAAGCCGACTCCGATATCGACCGCACCGGGAAGGTCTACGCGGCGCAAGATGTGCACGACTGGCTCGGAAAGCTCGCTGCAGGAGAAAAAGCGGCGCGTCCCAAGCCTCAGCGCAGGTAGCAGGTACGGCGCACGTCGGGCAACAACTGGGTCGGGCTCGGGCGGCCTGGCGGCCAAAGTCCACGTTTTTCACGCGGCCTCTGTCCCGCCGTCGGTCCCGTCCCGGTCACATACAGTAGCCCGCAGATCAAGACCACCTTCCCATCGAGATAGGCGAAAAGTTTCGCGATCTCTTCTCGGCTGAGGACCACCGGTACGCGATGCCGTTTGGCAACCCGGCCGATCTCGGTCGGCTAAGGCAACTCGGTGTCGAGTAACCCTTTGTAAAGCAACAACAAAGCGAAAAGCGCGTGGCGGTGAGTCGACGTCGATATCCGCGTGTCATTGGCAAGCCAGGACAAGAAAGCCTCCACCTCGGCATGGCCGATAGTCTCCGGATGGCGAACGCCATGCCGCCGCGTGCAATTCCTGCCGCAGTAGACGTAGGCCTTTTCAGTTCCTATGCTGTATTGAAGGCATCGCACCCGTTTCCGCAGGCGATCCTGCACCTTGACCGGTTGCAGCGGCGGGCGGCTGCCAAGATTCGGGGTGTTGCTATATGTATTCAACCGTACAGCAAACGTCTCCTTTGCGACCATGCGAGCGAAATTCCGGGTTGTCTGTAGCCGGTGCTATGAGGAAGCAGGTCATGTTATTCGTCACATTGCACGTGTAGATCTAGTTAGCCGTCAAGGGTGGATACTGGTGGGAAACAAACCAATCTTTGATCCCGTGAATAGAACGCTTCAAGACGCACGTGGGGACATCCTGAAGCATGTGAACTGCCCGCGGCTGAAGTCTTGGCAACAGCTCGTGCCGGTCGGAAGTCGCGGGGTTGGGCAGCGGCTTTGCGATTCATGTGACAAAGCAGTGCTAGATACGGCACAGATGACTCCTGAAGAGATTGTCCGTGCAGCGCATGACGATCCTGAAGTGTGTTTTCGCATCCGACTCGGTCAAGACAACATTGAAATAAAGGTGAGTAATGGCCAGTAAAAATGACAATCGAGCGATTCGCGTAATCCGCACGGCCAGAACAGAGGAAGATATCAATCAAGCCGCACGCGAGGGCTACTTCCCGCTAGTAAAGAAGGTATCTCCTTCGCCAGAGATTCGTTCAAAGTTTGCTGTCTATCAAAACCCGAAAACCGGTGAAATCTCGGTGGTTGGCGACTACCGTGCAGCACGTGGCGGAGACGAAGTAATCGAGTTCACTTTCTACTATCCACACAACTTTCCCAGTCCATTCGCGGCTTACTTGATCCCCCCGGGTCTTCAAATTGGCGAGGTGGTTATTCTGGAAGATCTCATCGACGACTTGATCGGCGGTCGCTGGAACCAAGGAGACGTATATCGCCTGAAGTCGTGCGAGGCAGAGTGGAACGGCAAGGACTTCATAATTCATTACGATGAATCCATGGTTTTTGGCTTTGTTGGTTGATTCGCGGGTTAAAGGGGGAAATGATGGTTAACAAATCGTTGCAGCGGACTTTCTACCCGCAACCCATTTTTGCTGCCGCAGAAACGGACGTCGCGTCAAACGCCGCTGAACTCAGGCGTTAGAGGGCACAGGGGAACCAACGGGGTCAGGCCTGCATAATTGCATAAAAGTGTTCTCGCAGAGCGTCGGCAACTGAGCCGGAACTGTGCGAAGACTTCTCCAGGCGGGCCACCAGATGACTGAGCGTGGCAGGCGAGCGGTCAAAGAGTGCAGCCACCTGCGCAAGCGTTGCCGCGCCGGTCTGCCTTCAGAGCGGCCGGATCACCGCTCTGGCTTGAGTCGGCGCGCGTAGTCTGACCGCCGCTGGGGCTCTACCGTGAGTCAGCCCGCGACGACGTCGACGATGCGCGGCAGCATCGGGTGCAGGTGAACGGTCAGCCGCTTCGAATCCTGCCAGGCGGGGAACTCGCTGGTGTCGGTCATGAATCGCGACTGCATCAAGCTGGAATCGACCGTCACGCTTCGGGTGCGCCGGCGGTCGCGGCTGCCGGAAAAGCGCAGCCAGTTGCCCAGCGCCCAGAGGATCTGAACGACGCCGATCGCCGCAATGATCGTGGCATAAAGGCCCAACATGCCGAGCAGCGTCTCCCACCCGTGCTTGACGACCATGGTTTCGTACAGCGTCGAATAGCCGAGCCACCAGGCCAGCAGGGTCGCCAGGGGCAGCAGGAGGTAGACGTAGAAAGTCCACAGCGCTGCGGTGAGCAGGCCGAAGATCAAGCGCTGTCCGTGCGAATGCAGTTCGGGTCTGTCGATGATGAGTTCGGTCATGTGGTGTGCAGTCCCCTGTCTGGGCTGCGCCAGGTGGCGCGGGCGCCGGTTTTGCGGAAGAACGCGAGTGGTGTGGCGGCGACCGTCGTAAAGACGTTCAGCAGCCAGAAGACGATCGGATACCAGATCATCCAGAAGAAGTAGCGGAACAGGCCTTTTTCGTAGCGCGAATCGATGGCCAGGCTCACCGCGATCTGCAGCATGCAGGTAACGCCGATCAGCACGCCTGAAAAGCCGGGGAGCAGGGTCGGCACCTGCAGCGCCTGCGGCAGTTCGAACACCTTGCCAAGCCCCCAGAGCAGAAACGTGGCGAGCATCGCGTGCGCCCACAGCATGCTCAGGAAGTATTCGAGATAGACGGGCCACATGCGGCGCTCGCGCCAGCCCCGCACCTGTCGCGTGTGCCGCAGGATGACCTGCGCGCCCCCGATCGCCCAGCGCAGCCGCTGGCGCCACAGTCCGGGCAGCGTTTCCGGCATCAGGATCCAGCACTGCGCGCGCGGCTCGAAGCGCACGTCCCACTTGGCGATCTCGAGCTTGGAGGTGATGTCGATATCCTCGGTCAGCATGTCCTGGCTCCAGTAGCCGACATGTGCGAGCGCGGACTTGCGGAAGCCGGCAATGACGCCGGAGATGGTGAACAGTCGCCCATAGGTGCGCTGGGCGCGCTTGATCAGCCCGACCATCGAGGAAAACTCCCCGATCTGTATGCGGCCGAGCAGCCCGGAGCGGTTGCGTATGCGCGGGCTTCCGGTCACCGCGCCGACGCGGGCGCTGGACTGGAAGTGCCACACCATCCATGCGGCGGCATGCGGCTCCAGCGCGGCGTCTGAGTCGATGCAGATGAGGAACTCGTGGCGCGACAGCAGGGCGCCGCTGGTCAGCGCCATCGCTTTGCCCTGGTTGGAGGCGTGATGAATGACCCGAAGGCGTTCGTGGCGCCTGGCGAGCGCATCGAGAATCGCCCCGGTGCGGTCGGTGCTGCCATCGTTGATCGCGAGAATCTCGAAGTCCGGATACTCGTGCCGCAGCAGGAATTCAATCGTCTCCGCGATAATCTTTTCGTCGTTGTGGCAGGGCACCAGAAAACTCACTGGCGGGTAATGGTCCAGCGGCGGCGGCGAATCGACCTTTCTGCCGTCGCGGGCCTCGTAGTGAAAAAAGTAGAACAGCGCGCCGATCATCCACACGTAAGCCATCAACAACGGGTAGTTGAAGGCAAAGCCGAAGAGGATTGCGCCGGCCAGTCCAAACGTTTCAGCGCCCATTGGTTCAGTCCTCGCGCGGGAATGACTGCAGCGAGATGGCCCGCTTGATGCGGGCGAGGTCCGGACGATCGCGCACGAAGTCGTCCGGGTAGTAGCCGAAGTTGATCGCGCCGAGCCGCTGCAGGCCTTCCATCTGCGCGGCCAGCGTTGCGTCCGATACCGGCTGACCGGTTTTCCAGTCCACCGCCTGCAGTTCGAACACGGTCTTCCGGAGCGCGCCGGGATGCGCCGCCACCGCCGCGACCAGTGCCCGCAACCAGCGATCGGGCTGCGGCGCGCCCTCCATGTACGGCATCGCCATCAGGGCGGCGTGGTCGTACGCGTCGATGAATGCCGGCAGCGACTGCGCGAACCAGGCTTGCGATTCGGGCTGCAATACCGGCAATGCGTAAAGATTTCGCGCAGTGCGGATTGCGCCCTGGTAGCGGCGCACGCGCGCCGTCAGCTCCGCGGTGAAGGCGACCAGCGCCTCGGTCTTCCGCTGCGTCCAGCGCTGCATCAACCCGGGGTCGGCGCGGATCGCCTCGACCGACGGCGGCAGCCCCCACCGGGCATAGGTTTCCAGCGCGGCCGCGCTGGCGTCCTCGAAGTCGTCCAGCGTCGCGTCGTCGTGAAACAGCAGGCCGTCGAAGCGCGCGCCGCGGGCCAGGTCTTCGTAGATTTCGGCAATCGTCCTGCGCGCTTCGGGATCGAACGGCGACAGCCGGCGGTAGCGCCCGGCCGACGGCGCTTCCGGCGCGGCGGACTGCACGGTGGACTGCGCGGCGGGGCTGTGCGGCGGCAGTTCGAACGCGAGCACCGGCATCCAGGCATAGACCTTTACCTCCGCCCGCGTGGAAAGCTGCCACGCCACATAGGAGAAGATGTCGCCGCGCAGCGGCAGGTGCCGGCTGGGAAAGTAGAGCGCGTCGGCCTGACCGTTGCCGTCGGGATCGGAAAACGCCTGCAGGTAAACCGTGCTCACGCGCATCGCCTTGATGCGATCGAGCAGGCGGTCGATGTTGCGCTGCTGCTGGTCCGGGTCGGTGTCGAATAGATAGTCGAGATCGACCTGCACGACTCTTTCCGGCAAGGGGTCGGGCTGCCTGGCGACCATCGGAATGAAGTCGCGCAGCGGCGGGTTGCGCAGCACCAGGTCGCGGCGGATGCGCTGCAGTCCGTTCTTCAGCTCGTTTGCGCCGCCCCCGAGACGCATCGTGAACGGCATGCCGAGCTCGCGCGCAACGTCGATGGCCTGAAGGCTGTCGCGGCCATAAGGCCAGACCATCAGCCGGGGGCGCTTCCCGGTGCGCGCCTCGATCAGCGCGGAATTGCGCGCCAGGTCGGCGCGCAGCCGCTCCAGGTACCTGGCCTCGCTTTCGTACTTCGCCGTGTGCGCATCGTAGGCGCGCGCGACGGCGGCGGGAATGCGGCTGCCCTGCGGGTTGGCGGGAATGCCCCGATGCAGGCCATAGCTGTGCGACGCCACTTCCACCAGGCCCGACGCGACGACCTCGTTGATCTCCTTCCAGGACATGAAATGCCCGCGCGGAACCGGTTCGTCGTCGTACTCGACGGTCTTGCCGGCCGGCGCATCGAGCCAGCTGCCCGTCAGTGCGACGATCGCCGGATAGCCGAACGCTTTCAGCAGCGGGAATACCCGGGTATAGAAGCTCCGATAACCATCGTCGAAAGTCAGCAGGACGGCCTTGGGCGGCAGCGATCGACGCCCTTCCCGGGCGGCGATCACGTCGTCGAGGCTGACGACGCGGTAGCCGTTTTCCCGGAGCCAGGCGAACTGAAGGGCGAGCTGTCCGGCATCGACGGCGTAGGGATCCGGAGGGTCGCGCACGTCGCGTGCAACGTCGTGGTAGCAGAGCACGCGGAAACTGTCGGCTTCGGCAAGCACCGTATTCGCCAGGCCGAGCAGCAACATTCCAAGGAGCAACCGACGCATCGCTCAGAACCTCCAGGCCAGCGACAGGTTGTAGTGGCTCGTGTACACCCGCGCGCCATCGTAGGGGTGCGCGCTGCGCTCGGCGCCGTAGAGCAAATCGAGCCGCTCGTCCAGCCTCCACGCATGTTCGTAGCGCAGGCGCGCCGTGGTGCCGGTGCCGAAACCGCTCTGCCGATACTGGCCAAGGCCGAGGTGAAGCCGGTGCACGAAGTCGCGGTCGTAGCGGCGCCAGAGCCGCTGCTCCCCGATCAGGGTCGCATCCAGCCCGAGATCGCTGTCCGGATTGAAGTAGCTGGCGCCGTCGAGCGAGTTGGCGGAGGTGTTAAGGCCCGCGGTGGCGTCGAGCTTGTATACCGGGCCGGTCGTCAGGCGCTGGAAGGCAGACGCGGTAACGATATCGCGGCGATTGCCATCGCTGAAGTCGATGGTCGCAATTGCGACGCCGAAACTGCGCGATTCGCTGACCCTGTAGGTCGCCCCGGCGCGGAGCGATTCGCCGGTCACGCCGATGAGCCGCGCCTGCAACGGGATGTCGACGGATTCCGATTGCACGGAGGCGTCGAGACGCCAGTGATCGTCCGCATGCCACTCGCCGGTTAGCGTGACGCCGACCTCGGACTCGCCGACACGGCTTGCGCTGATCTCGCCGGCAAGGCGCAGATCGCGGACGCGGTATTCCAGGCCGGCACCCAGGCGGTGGCGGTGGGCCTCTCCCTGCGGAAAGCGGGCAGACGCGTCGTACTGGTGCGCGAATGCGCGCCAGTCGTACTCGATCGGCGCGGAATAGAGCCAGGTCTCGAGCGCGCGCTCGCGCGAGCCGAGCGGTCCGGTGCCGCCGGTGGAGGTACCCGTGCCGGCCTCGACGCGAAGCTCGGGTCGGGTGTGCAACCGCCAGCGGCGGGCGATGCGCTGTACGTGCTTGTCCTCGGGGTACTGCTGTTCGAGCGCCAGGGCCTCGCGCTCGGCGGCGCGCCAGTCCTGCAGGTCACGCAGGTTGTCGGCGTAGCCGATGTGCGCCTCGCGTTGCCTGGGCTCTGCGGCCAGGATCCACTGGTGTTCCTGCTCGGCGGCGCGCAGCCACCCGCGCGCGCCGTAGACCCCGGCCAGCTTCTCGCGCGCTTCCATGTTGTACGGCGCCAGCGCCCGGAACGATTCCAGCCGCTGCTGCGCATCGGCCAGATAATCCTGGTGAGCACGCGCGGCGCCGGCGGTGGCGAGGGCGCTGGCGTAGTCGGGATTGTCGGCGGCGGTCGCCGTGCCGCCTGCACCGATGCGCTGCGGCGTATCGGCGACGACGCGGTCGATCTGCGCCAGCGCCTCGCCGTACTGACCGGCATCGGCGTACGCGTAGAACAGGTTGACCTGTGCGGCGAAGCTGTCTTCCACCTTCGGCAGCGCCTGCAGATAAAGGTCGCGCGCTTTTTCCGGCTGCTCGAGGTACAGGTAGGCGTCCGCCGCGGCGATCTGGGCGTGCGGCGGCACGTCGGCGCCGTCAGAGACCAGGCTTTCGTACAATTCCGCCGCCTCGCGCATGCGCACCCGGTTGCGCAGCGCCTCGATGCGATCGAACAGCAAACGCCGCTCCGCCGCGCTGCCCGCCTTGCCGTCGGCGCGCAATGCGTCGAGCAGCGCCTGGTTGTCGGCCAGAGCCGAATCGGTACCGGCGAAGCGGTCGGGTGCATTCGCGTCTACGGCCGCGCCCCAGCGCGTGGCGATCGCCGCGCGGTCGCTTCGCAGCCGGAGCAGCTCCTCGCCGCTCAGCAGGCCTGGCGATTGCGCGGCGATCTCAAGCGCGCGGTGCGGGGCGCCAAGACGCGCCAACGTGAATACCCGGTTGCGCTGCGCCTCGCGATTGTTCGGATCGAGCGTCAGAATGCGCTCCTGCATGAGCAGCCCCTGGGCGTCGTCGCCCTGCGCGCGCAACGCCTCCGACCACGCTTCCAGCAACGGAATCTGCCGCCACGCAAGCCGGCGCTGGCCTTCCAGCAGCGCGACCGCTTCCGCCGGCCGGCCAGCGTCCGTCAGCGAATACGCCAGGCCGGCGATCAGGTCAGCGCGCGCCGGCGCACGCGCCAATGCCGCGTGGTAGTACTCGACCGCCAGATCGAAACGTTTGAGGTTGGACGCGGCGCGGCCGGCGCGGGCCAGAATGTCGACCGGGGCAGAGCCGCGGTCGATGCGCGGCAGCAACGCCACGATCTCTGCATCGCGACCGGCGGCACCGAGCGCCTCGACGTAATCATGCAGTGCGCGCGCATTGCCGGGGTCGCGCCGCACCGTCGCTTCCAGGGCGCGCAGGCGTGCCGAGTCGACGCCGGCGCCGTCGTTTCCGGCCGGTTGCGACCAGACGACAATCGCCGAGCCTGCCCACAGTATGGCAATCAGCGGAATGGTGAATCGCGAACGATTCACAGATCTCCCTATCTTGACTTCTTGTTAAACCAGGTGCGGCGGTCCGCCGTTCAACCGGCGATTCTTTTTTCGGCCAGCGCCCCCGCACTGGTCGCACCCGCGATGTCATGTCCTCCGCGTCACCGCGGCAACACACGCCGTCCTGAAATACGCGCGGATTGTAATGCGAAATCGACCAGGTGGGCACAGGATGTTGTGGGAAAACTGTCGCCCGACCACGACAGGTTGTGGCCGCGAGGATTTCGCGCTGGGCGCGGCGGCGGGAGTGCGCACAGAAAGGTCTGTTTGCCGCCCCGTCGGTCAACGCGGGTTCGTTGAAGATCTTCGCGCTGGACTTCCGAGTTCAGACTTTTGCTTATCGCTCAGTGAGCTGGCGTCGAAACCGGTTGTTGTACGTTCTGTTCTGTCGCGAACTTGGCAGGCATCGCACTGGGCCCTGACCACGGGCGCCGTTTCAGGATGCGGTGGATCCTTGATGAGGGCCGGGCACCAAAGAAGACATCCGCGGCACCCGGCTACGAGAGCAGTACTGCGCGGAGGGAAAGGAGGGGTATCGGAAGGGAGATGTCGTCATGCCGCCGTGACAGCGATGGGCGTGCCGACACCCGTTATGTCGCCGCGCGAGCGCGCACCGGCATCAGCGATCCGGCCGCGTCACCTCGACGTACCCGCTCACCTCGAACATCAGGCGCGCCTGCTTTCCGGCGACCGGCATCGAGCGAATCGTAAACGGAATCGAGGTGGACTTGCCCGGATGCCGGTTGAGGTCCAGTTCCTGCTTGGCGAGGTTCCATTCGAAATCGCCAAAATTCGAAACCCCGGGCTTGTGGATGGCATAGTGATAATCGAACTGGCCTTCCACCACCCCGGGGTAGAGCCGCCGCCCGCCGGGCCCTGAATCGTCTTCATAGCCTTCGACAAGGATCTTGAGCCGGTCGATCGGCTGGTTGGCGATCGTGAGCGTGACGCCAGGCCTGAACTTCGCGCCACTGGCGAGCGTGCGCTCCGGCGAATGCGCCTGGTATCGCTCCGAGTGCGCGTAGTAGTAGAAGCTTAGCTCGCCCGCGCCGTCCGAGTCGCTGTCGTCGATAACGTGGACCTGGGAGAAGACGACCTTCACCGTCATGCCGAGTGTGGTGAAGGTGCCGGTGTGCTGATACTCGGGGATCGAGCTGTTCCCCGGCACCGTGATCAGGTAGTGAAAGGCCTTGCCCTGCTCGAGCTGCATGTTCTGCGCGAGATAGTGGCCGAGTCGCCCGGTGCTTTGGCTCGCGACCGGAGACGCCTTCATCGACGCCAGCACCTTCGGAAAGAACCAGCGACCGGTGCTCGGCTCCTTGATCGGCGCCTCGGTGTGCAGTTCGACGGTGGGTGTCGCCTGATGACGCGCATCGAAGCGCACGACGACGCCGCCGATGTTCGGGAATACGCGCACGTTCTGCAGCGCGAACAGATCGGTCCTGGTCCGTGTGGCATCGATCTTCGGCCCGACCACCTGGTCGGTGACCGATCCGGGCCGCGACGGCGAAACGCCGCCAGCTGCCTGGGTGACGACCCTGTCCTTGAGCGACGGCTTCCAGGGCCCGTGGCGACCGGCAAGATACCAGCCGTACTCCTTACCTTCGATGGAGAAGCTCCAGTAATGGTTGGCGTCGTTCAGGTAGGCGGGGATCGTCTGCGCGTCCGGGAACTTTTCCGCCGCGGTGCCGGAGGCGTCCGTGCCGCTGCCGTGCTGCTGACGCTTGAGCTGCGCGTTGGCCTCCGTGACGAACTGGACCTGGCTCAGGTCCCCCGAGGCCATGAGGCCGTCGGCCCAGGCACACGTGCCGGGCTCGAGGCCTGTGCCGTCCGGCCCGGGCGGGGTCCTGCTCTTCGAGTAGCTGATCGCCATCTTCACCATGCCGGGCGCGCCCTCTTTCGGGCCCGCACTGTGAATGGTGAAGCCGCCCTGCTTGCCTCTACAGCGGATCTCGCGCGATCCGGCGGCAGATGCTTGCGACAGGACCCTGGATTCCACCGTTGCCGCACCGCGCTGTGCCGGGGTGCTGAGCGGAGGCTGCGCCTGAACCGACAGGGCGGCAAGCAAAAGGGAGGCGATGGCAAGCAGCGCGGCGGTGCAGGTCGCTGCACGCGGACACGGCATCTCGGGCATGCTGCGTTCCCCCCTCCCTTTGCGCGTAACGCCGGCTGCGTTCTATGTGCGCAGCATCCGGTGCAACCGGCGGGCGTCATGCGTGGATACGCTTCGGTACCGGTACGAACATCAGTCCCGCGCGGCGCAGCGTATTACCGGACCCCGACGTCATATGCTGAAGCAGACTCCGGGCACTCGCGGTTGCGGCAAGTCTACGCTTGAGCCCGCGCGTCAGGCAACGCGCGTCGCCGGCGCTTGTCGGCACGACGATGCCCGCTACCTGGCATTGGCGGCAAGAAGCATGGCCCTGATGTTTGGATCCTGGATCAATCTCGGCGAAGGCTTTCCCTGCACCTGAAAATCGCGACCTTGATGAAGGGCCGTGCTCCCGTCATACGGATTCTCGGCGCGCGGGTCGGCACCCTTTACCAGCAGCGTGCGAACGACTTCGGTCATGCCCCGGTCCACCGCGGCGATCAGTGCGGTGTCGCCTTCCGGGTTTCTTGCATTGGGGTCCGCGCCCGCCAACACCAGCGTGCGCGCGATCTCGGGCTCGTTCCGGGAGATGGCGAGCATCAGGGGCGGATACGAGCCCGTGTGGCCCGGATCGAAGCCCCTGCCGAGACTGAGGCCAGTCGCCTGGCTGTTCGGATCGGCGCCGTCGGCCAGCAGGCGCTCGACCGCGTCGAGATCGCCCGCCTGGATTGCATCGTAGAGTCTGCTGTTGCCGGGAAAAATTTCGGGCAGCGCAAGAAACGCGGCAATGAATCCGATGAACAACGTCCATGCCAGCGGTTTCGGTATTCGATTCTTCCTGCGTTCTTGCATGGCGTAGACCTGACTGGGATGCTGCGCGTTTCGATCTGGCGCGCTGCCGCTGTGCCGCCCGAGCCCGACAACACGGCCGTGATGGAACGGTCGACGGTCGCGGTTGCGGCAAGTCTACGCCTGAGCGAGGGTGACGGGCTCGGCGGTACACAAGGCGACGAGGACATGTTTGCGCAGCGTCGGCACCCGGTCCGGAACTGTGCGGGCGCCGTGACAGGCGGGGTGGAAAGCGACGCTTTAGTGGTGACAATGAAGCCGAAATGCCGAGCCGATGCTGCGGGGCATTGGTGCGGCAATTTGCAGGGTTTCAGAAATGCCAGCCTGTTGTAAAGGCTCATTCCGGCAAGTCATGGGTACGGGCTCCCGACCGCTGGCACGTTTCCAGGTGCCCATCAATGCAGGCGAGCCGGCCCGTTGCTTCAATCACTACCGTTCGGCGGATCAGTCGATCCAGAGTCTTTGTGAGCAGAAAAGCTTCGGCACAGGTTGCAGGCGCGAGCCGAGTGTGGCGGATTGTTGCGCGCGAAGCGGCCTCACGTTTTCAGTCGGGCGGGACGATTGTTTCGAATTGTTTCTGCGGTACGGCGCACGCTTGGTCCCGTTTGGCGCAAGCAGGCGCGCCGGGCCCCCGGGGGCGTTAAAGTGAGATGCACTTGCATTTATCGTTGGTCTGGCCTAGGTTTGAAGTGCGGCTAGAGAAAGGTCTGCGCAGCCGGTGATGCGGGAGGGCATCTACCCAGGGGGGGACGATACTTCGGAGCACGAGCGCCACGCCAAAACAAACACTGATTCATAGGGTTAATGCCGAGTCGACGGTTTGATGAGTCGAGCTCAAGTGCGGATGCCTTCTAATGACTGGTGGACTCGTCTGAACTGCAGATCTTTGACGCGGAATCTGTCGCTCCAGCAGCTTCTGCGGCCGCTCGTCTCCCCCGCCTCACACTCAAAGCCGAGTATCGAATCCGGTAGAACAGCGCTCGCGCACTTGCGCGACCAGGCTAACGGCCTCCGCGCGCGGAAACTCGAAATTGCGAGGCGATCCTGAACTCGAGTCCCGGGTGCTGCAGACAAGACGGCGAACTTCTGCCGCCCGCATGACTTAAATGTCCAGCTTCGGTGTAAGGCGGCCGCTCGCTGCTTCGTTGCGATAACAAATAGCACGAGCATCGCGCCTGGCGATCCTTTGAGGCGGGACGTCAGCAGGGGTTGCCGACCCCAGCTGCCGTTTGCGATTAGCCCTGCTCCCAGGGCGCGATGCAGGTTTGACCGTATGCGTGCGATTGTCCTCCGCGAACGGCGTGGCATTTCCCGATGAACTCTTCATCGTGGCGGGCAGCAACCCGACGACCGCAATTCTCGTAACCAGTTGACTACGCAGTGGCGGGATTGAGTGAGGCGCGCGTGAGGCGGCTTGCGACGGCTTTGTGCGCCCGAGCACATGGTTCTGGCAAGCGTCATGCAAACACTCGCCTTTGCGCCTCGCGGCACGATGGTTGATGCCAAAAGGACGTCAGGCGTCGAGGAGCTGGCAGCTTGTCGAACGCTCAACAGGGCCGCCACGTCGATGCACGCGAACGCCGCATGAGGCGCGATGAGGCCCGCAAGCAAATTTCCTGTCTGCTCCGGATGTTAGACGGCGGTCGTTGATGTATCTCGGCTGAATACGTCTTCGCGCACTGCGGCACGCTACTTGCCGTTCACGTGGGGAACCGACATTCCCTTGTGGCGGAAGGACTCAGCAATGCGAAGACAGGAAATTCGTGCGCCAGGAACAGATGCGTACGCACTAATCAGCACATCTGCCGGTCGAGCATTTGCATTCTGCGTTCTGACGGCCATCACGATTCTGTCGCTTGTCGCGTCGCTTGATGCGCGCGCCGATCAATGGTCGATCGTGCTCAATGGCAAGGCGATACACCTGGACGAGATGGCGCAAACGACACTCAACGAAGAGAACTGGGGCGGGGGAGTTCAATACGACTTTGACGTCACGGAGAACAACTGGGTACCGTTCGTGAGCGCGTCGGGTTTCAAGGATTCGAACGGCAATCCGTCGTGGTATGCGGGTGGTGGCACGGTTCGCCGGTTCAGTTTCGGTGAAGGAAAAGATGCCCCGCATCTGGATCTGGGCGCAATCGGTTTTCTGATGGTCCGTAAGGATTTCAGGGGCGGCGACCCTTTTCCCGGAATACTGCCGGTCGCTTCCATCGGCTACCAAAGATTCGCTTTGAACGTTACTTACATTCCCAAGGTCGACCCGAAGATGGTGCCGCTGATCTTTCTTCAGCTGAAGATCGGCGTGCGCTAGGAAACCGGCAATCGTCCCGATTGGCTGGCCCGCTTCCGCTGCACGGGGCGCGCGGAGGCGCGCCAGATGGCTCGGGGCGCAGCGCGCGAGAGATCGCCGGCGCTGGGTTTGCGCCCGGCGAATCGAGCCGGAAGTGACGGCCGGCCAGGGGCGAAATGACGCTTACCCGGATGAGGCAAACGTGTCTTGTGCATTGTCATGGTGGAGCGGCGCTGGCATCCGGGGGAAGAATTTCACGATTTCCTCCGGGGTGATTTGGAGAATTCGTTGGACAATCACCCTCGATTACCGGCACACGGAGTAAGGTGGAGCGACGTGCCTCGCAAAGCGATGCTCACCGCGGCCCCCCTAAATTGAGTGCAAAGTGTGTGGTGATCCGTACGCACGGCCCGGGCGAGCCGGTGCCCTATCGCGAGATCTGTGCGTCGTCGGAAAGACAGGCGCGCCCACCTGGTATTCGGGCCCGCCGCCGATGCGCGCGGCGCGGCCGCACGCGGCGCGATCAGTGATACACGCGCCGCTGCTGGCGCCGACGGTCTGGAAACGCGATGTCGAGGCTTCGGCGTCGGCGATCGGTGCGGTCGCCGCGTAACTGTTCTCCGTCGGGCAGCGTGATGGTGCGTTCGAGTTTGTCGTTCTCGCTGTAGACGTCGATCTCACAGGGAGCGTTTTGGCTGGCCCAGGCGATCGCAAACCAGATCGCTTGCGACTTGCCGGAAAAATTTACCGATTTTTGATCTGCGATGAAGTCGACTCGCCAGCCGGCCTCAGCGGTGTGGATGATCCTGAGCCTGGCTGTTGTCATGATCTCTTCGTTGGGGCAGGGATGTGGGCGTTGCGCCGGGGATGCTTCACTGTTCAGCGGGAGCCGCTGCCGTGTTGAAGCATCAACGGCGGGCACGCCGGTTGCGGCGGCGGCGGTCGGGAAAGTCGATCGGTACCTGCTTCTGGCGACGGTCGGCGCGATTCGTGCGAAGGTGCTTGCCGCCGGGAAAGTGCAGTGTCCGCTCGACGTTACCGTTTTTGTCGTAGATCTTGACCTCGCAGGGGGCGTGCAGTTCGGCCCATGCAAGAAAGAAGCGAATTGCCCCGCCTTTAGTGCTAAAGGAGAACGGTTGGCTGCCATAGCCGCCGACAACGCTCCATGTCCCCGCTGGCGTGGGAATGATCTCGAGCATGGCTTCCCGCACCGGTGACGGTTCCCTTGCGTTCGGCATCATCTACCCGCCAATTTGTACTTCGCTGCGTTCCATTGGTTACTGCCGATCAGGTGTTCAGCCGCCGGTCCTGCTCTCGACGGTCGGGGAAAGGAATGTGAACTTGGCGCTGACGGCGATCGGAGCCGGAACCGCGGCGGTAATGTTCGCTGGGCATCTTCATGCGCCGCTCGAGTGTGCCGGCGGCGGCGTACACCTCCAGTTCGCAGGGCTGGTTGCGCTCGGCCCAGGATAGGACGAAGGCCACGGCCTGTCCCTTGTTGGGAAACACGAAGGGCTGATGAGTGGGCGTGAGCTTGACCAGCCAGCCGGTTGAAGGCACGAACGAGACGGTCACCATGGCAGCGGGTCTCCTGATCGGGCGCGCCAGGCCGGCCGCCGGACCACCGAATGCGGTTTCGTCTTCTTCCCGGGCGCGGTATTCCAATCGAGCGGCATCCGCGTGCTGCGGACCTTGCGAGGCCCGGTACGGCACCGCGGAACGGGCGTCCGCGAGTGGGCACTCGGAGACTGAGTTATCCCAGTGAGTCGGGTGGGGAATGTGGCGCATTGGATTCGCCTCGCTATGGCGCCGCTCAGTGCGGCTCCTGCAGCAGAACTGCGAAAACCGTTCCAGTCTAAAAGGCCGTGTTTTCCGGGGTTTGAGGGGCATTTTGGCGCCTGGACGGGGAATGTCGCCGGTTTGTTGACGGGACCCTGACGACCTATGCCGAAGTCCCGACAGCTTTCGGACCCGGGCGGGGCGCGCGCCAACGAGGCCCACTCGGCAGGGGTCCGGGGCGGTACCCGGCCGCCGGTACACCAAAAAATGCTGGTGCGGCAGGAAGTGCTTGCTCCGCTCCCGGGTCAGCCCGACGGACTGTGTCCCTGCGACGGCCTGTGCGTGCATATTTTTTTCGGCGGATCGAACGTAATGACGCACTCAGGCTGCGGTACTCGACCGGGACCAGCCGTGCGGCTGCAGTGCGCTGGCCATCGCTTCGCCCGTTTCGCGCGGGTGGGAGAACTCGTGGCAGGCGTCCACCCGGAGGATCAGATAGACCGGGCGGGCCGCATCTCCGTGCCTGGCCTGACCTGCGCACCGGGCGCGGAGGCGACGCGTTGCAATGCGGTGACAGACTCCGACGGGAAAGGGCGACGAAACCCGGCGCCCGCGCCCTAACGGGTATCGCTCAACTTTGCCTCTCCGGGAGGCGTCCATCGACGGACTTGATGGCGCCGAGGGTTCCGCCCAGCTGGGGCCGCGCAAAGGTCTTCAAGAGGCTACGCCAGAGGGCGAACAGCGCCCACGCGGCTCCCCGCAGTGCCGTCCGCAACCTCGCCGGCGCTGGCATCCTACCTTTGTAATGAGCCGTAGGAGGTTGATTGGCATAGGTTTTGCGAACTCTGTGCCCTCGTCATGTCAGTCTCCGCAGCACTCCTCCGGCTGTCGCACTTCAATCCGCTCAGCAAGCGGCTGCTGCTGATCATCTGGCCGTTTCTGGCGGTGGCGGTGTTCTTGGTGGTGCTGGCGCTGCTGAGCGTGGACATACTGTCCGCCGGCCGCGCCTACGTGGGCGGCGAAGGCCTTTGGTCCAAGGCGCAGAAGGATGCGGTCTACTACCTCACGCGCTATGCCCAAAGCCAGTCGCCGGAAGACTATCGCGCATTCCAGCGGGCGATAACGGTGCCGCTGGGCGACCGCAAGGCCCGGTTGCAGCTCGAAAGCGATGATCCCGATTACGCCGTGGCGCGTGAGGGTCTGCTGGAGGGTCGCACCCACCCCGACGACATCGGCAGCGTGATCCGCCTGTTCCGCACCATGAGCGACATCAGCTACATGGCGAAAGTGATCGAACTGTGGGAGCAGGGCGACCAATATGTGCTGGAACTGCAGGCGCTGGGAGAGGAAATTCACGCCAGCATCGTGGCCGGCGACACCTCGGCGCGGAGCCTGCAGCCGCTGGTGGCGCGGGTGCACAGCATCAACGCGCAGATCACGCCGCTCACCGACGAGTTTTCCTACACTCTGGGCGAAGCCAACCGGGCGCTGCGCCGCCATCTGCTGACGGCCAACCTGCTGGCGGCGCTGATCCTGATTCCGGTTGGCGTTGCGCTGTCGCGGCGCATGCTCCGCCGCAGCGAGGAATTCGAGCGCGCGCTCAAGATGAGCGAAGAGCGCTTCAAGCTGGCGGTGAGCGGCACCAACGACGGCGTGTGGGACTGGAACATGCTGACCGGCGAGGCCTATTACTCGCCGCGGTTCAAGCAGCTGCTGGGCATCGAGCCCGACGACAACCTGGGCGGCTTCGAGCTAGTGTCACTGCTGCACCCCGAAGACCAAGCCAGGCTGCAGTCGGCGCTGCAGGCGCACCTGAAGCAGCGCAGGGCGCTGGACGTCGAAATAAGGGTGATGAGCCAGCCGGGCGAATACAAGTGGTTTCGCGTGCGCGGCCAGTCGGTGCGCAGGCCCGACGGGCGCGCGGTGCGGATGGCCGGCTCGATCACCGACATCAACGAAAAGAAGCTGGCCGACGCGCAGCTCTTCGCCGAGAAGGAACGCGCCGAGGTGACGTTGGCCTCGATCGGCGACGCGGTGATCACCACCGACAGCCAGGGCCTGGTCGAGTACCTGAACCCGATGGCCGAAGCGCTGATCGGCTGGCGCGGCGCCGATGCGCGCGGCCTGCACCTGAGCGAGGTGTTTCGCGCCAGCGAGGAAGGCGCGCGCGGCGAAGCGTACGACCTGGTCGACAGCGTGCTGCACGCCGGGCGCACCCTGAGCATGGCCTCGAACATGCAGATCACCCGGCGCGATGGCACCGAGATCTCCATCAACAAATCGGCTGCACCGATTCGCGACCGCAGCGGGCAGATCGCCGGTATCGTGGTGGTGTTCCACGACGTCAGCCGAGAGGGCCAGTACGCGGCGCGCCTGTCCTACCAGGCCAGCCACGACGCGCTCACCGGCCTGTTCAACCGCCACGAGTTCGAGCGAAGGCTGGCCCTGTCACTGAAGAGCGCGCTGCGGCAGCGGCAGACGCACTACCTGCTCTACCTCGACCTCGACCAGTTCAAGATCGTCAACGACACCTGCGGCCACGGCGCCGGCGACGAGCTGATGCGCCAGATCAGCGTCGTGCTTCAGGAGCGGCTGCGCGAGGGCGACCTGCTGGCGCGGCTGGGCGGCGACGAGTTCGGCATCCTGCTCGAGAACTGTGCCAGGGAGCAGGCGTTGGCCATTGCCGAGGCGCTGCGCCAGGCCATCAAGGACTTCCGCTTCTCCTGGGCCGGCATGACGCTCACCATGGGGGTGAGCGTCGGCGTGGTGAGCATTCGCGACGCCGGCAGCACCCTGGCGGAGGTAATGCGCGCGGCCGACGCGGCCTGCTACGTGGCCAAGGAGAAGGGGCGAAACCGCATTCACGTTTACTCACCCGACGACAGCGAGATTTCCTCGCGCCAGGGCGAGATGGAATGGTTCACGCGCATCCAGCGCGCGCTCGACGAGGGGCGCTTCCAGCTGTACGCGCAGGAGATCATGAGCCTGCGCCCCTCGCTCGGGCAGGGCACCCACGTCGAGCTGCTGCTGCGCATGGTGGACGAGCAGGGCGAGCTGATTCCGCCCGGCGCCTTTATTCCGGCGGCGGAACGCTACGGCCTGATGCCGGCGATCGACCGCTGGGTGGTGACGACCGCTTTCGAGACCTATGCTCGACTGGTGGCCGACAAGCGCGGCAAGCAGATCGACACCTGCAGCATCAACCTGTCGGGCGCGTCGATCGGCGATGAGAGCTTCCTGTCCTTCCTGCAGACGCAGGCGGCGGTAGCCGGCGTGCCCTACACCGCCTTCTGTTTCGAGGTGACCGAGACCGCGGCGGTCGCCAACCTGACCCAGGCCGCGCACTTCATCAGTCAGTTGAAGTCGCTCGGCTGCCGTTTCTCGCTGGACGACTTCGGCGCGGGCATGTCGTCGTTCGGCTACCTGAAGAACCTGCCGGTCGATTACCTCAAGATCGATGGGGGCTTCGTGAAGGACATGCTCGACGACCCGATCGACCGCGCCATGGTCGAGGCGATCAACCACATCGGCCATGTCATGGGCAAGCGCACCATTGCCGAATTCGTCGAGAACGTGCAGACCATCGAGGCGCTGCGCGAGATTGGCGTGGATTACGGGCAGGGATTCGGCCTAGCCAAGCCAGTGCCGTTCGGCACGGCGGACTGGATGGCCGAACTGACCGCGTCCGGCCCCTTTGTCAGAAGCTGACGCGCCGCCGGGCGCCGGCGCCGCGCTACGGCTGCGCGGCGGTAAACCGGGAGTAGCCGCCCAGCGTCTTCAGCATGGTGTCGAACATGCCGGCCCGCACCACCACCCGCGCCGGGCCGGGGTCGGAACGCAGCAGCGAGAACAGGCTTGCCGCCACCATCGCCAACTCATGCGCATCGCGCTGGGTAAATACGTCGTCGCTGTAGCAGATGCGGTGAGTGACCGTGCCGCGGTCTGCTTCGAATTCGTGCAGGCCCTTGTCGGCGCGAAGGCTGAACGTCACATCCGGGGCCGACTGCTTAATCAGGGCCAGCACCTCGGATGCTTTCTGCTGCATGTCCATTCGCGCGTTGACTCGTCCGGTTCGGTATTCGATCGGTGGCGGGCCGCAATTCGTCAGTCTCGTCCGCCCCGTGTCGCGCGCTTCGATCATTTGCTCGCGCGCGCGACTTCACGCAGTACAGGAACAAGAAATATGCCCAGCGCCCGCGAGGCCTGTCTGCGTGCGGCGACAGCACGCCGGTCGGCCGCGGCTAAGTGAATGCGCAGTCGGGACATTTCCCGTGTGCGCGGTGCGCGTGAATCGCCCCGGGGGCGCGCCGTCATGCCTGGCACGGTGATTGCAGGATTGCGGATGGAGGGTTTCCTGACAAAGGCACCCCTGCAGTAATGCAGGTTCGCAAAGTCACCGGTCCGGCGCGAGCGCCGGACAGCGGGATCGCCAGAGACCATCCGCTCGAAAGGTGCGGCAGCCATGCGGCTGCCGCGTCCACCGCGGCAGGCCAGGTGCGTGCCCAGCAGAGCCCTCCCATGAACACGAACGTCCTTTAAAGGGAGGGCACTCAGTGACAGCAAGCGAAGATTCGCAGGACGCAATCACCTGCCATTGCGGCACGGTGCGCTTCGTCGACGTGCGGCGGGTCGGTGTCGGCGAAGACGGCTGGTTCGCCGCTTACGTGGTGTACGCGGGCGAGCAGCGCGCCGGCGTGATCGAGTACGAACAGGCGACCGAGTACTTCCGGTTCGCGCCGACCGACCCCCGGCCCGGCACGCCGATGCTCGGCGACTTCGAGGTGGACGCCCTGATGCGCCGTGTGGGCGATTGGCTCGCCAGCCAGGACGTCGCGATGCATTGACCGGTTTTTAGAGCCCGCGGCACCCTCCCACCGTTAGACGCGGGCTCCTTTTCTTTCCGTACCGCGCGGCCGCAGCCCGGCCGCGCGGCGGCTGTCCCGGCCGTAGTTGGGTACACTCCTGCCTTCACCGATCGACCGGAAGCCCCGATGCCGAGCAACGCCATGTCTTGCGCCCGCGGCGCGTTCGTCGCGGCCGCCTTGCTGCAGGCCGCGCCCGCCGCCGCCCAGGACGTTCCCGCCGCCGGCAGCGAGTTTCGCGATTGCCCGGCGTGCCCGGTCATGGTGGCGATGCCCACCGGCGTATACGGCATGGGTGCGCCGCCGCTCGACCAGGGCCGACCCTACGACGAGGGCGAGCTGCGCCGGGTGGAAGTAACCCAGCCGTTCGCCATGGGCAAATTCGAAGTCAGCTTCGACGAGTGGGACGCTTGCGTAAAGGAGGGCGCCTGCCCGGCGGCCGACGATTCGGACTTCGGGCGCGGCAAGCGCCCGGTGATCAACGTGTCTTGGGAGGACGCCGGGCGCTACGCCCGCTGGCTCGCAAAAAAAACCGGCAAGCCCTATCGCCTGCCCACTGAGGCGGAGTGGGAATACGCGGCGCGCGCCGGTGCCGGCCGCGACCGTTTCTTCGGCATCCCGCTCAAGTCGGTGTGCGAGCACGCCAACCTGTACGATCTGGCCGGCAAGGCCGCGCATGAGTACGAGTGGGAGCATGTGCCCTGCAGGGACGGCTATACCGAGACCGCGCCGGTCGGCAAGTTCAAGCCCAACGCCTTCGGCCTGCACGACATGCTCGGCAACGTGTGGGAATGGACCGAGGACTGCATGAGCGCCAAGTGGCGCGGCGTGCGCAACGACACCGGCGCGCTGATCGAGGGCGATTGCTCGATGCGTGCCTTCCGCGGCGGCTCCTGGCTCAACCATCCCGGCTACTACATCCGGTTTTCCGACCGCTACAAGTTCCTCGGCACGCGACACTCCGATCTGGGTTTCCGCGTCGCGCGCGACCTGCCATGACCGCGCTCGTGCGGCGTTGCGCCGAGCTGCCGGCGCTTGTGCTTCTGCTGGGCGGCGTGCTGGCGTCGGCGGCGGCTGACGAGGCGCCGGCGGAGTTCAGGGACTGCGAGGACTGTCCGCTGATGGTGGTGGTGCCGGCCGGGGCGTTCGAAATGTTCACGCCGCCGCTCACCGTGGGCCGGCCGGTTGACGAAGGCTACCTGCGCAAGGTGAACGTGCGCGAGCCGTTTGCGCTCGGCAAGTACGAGGTGACCTTCGACGAGTGGGAGGTCTGCGTGCGCGCCGGTGCCTGCCCGGCGGCCAACGATTCCGAATTCGGCCGCGGCAAACGGCCGGTGATCAACGTGTCCTGGCGCGACGCGGTGGCGTACACGAAGTGGCTGTCGAAGAAGACCGGCCACAGGTACCGCCTGCCGACGGAAGCCGAATGGGAATACGCGGCGCGCGCCGGCGCCGGCTCGACGCGCTTTTTCGACCTGAAGCCTTCGCAGGTGTGCGAATACGGCAACATGTACGACGAGATATCGAAGGCCGAACACGGTTACGAGTGGGAGCACCTGCCGTGCCGGGACGGTTTCGCGGTGACCGCGCCGGTCGGCAAGTTCAAGCCCAACGCCTTCGGCCTGCACGACATGCTCGGCAACGTGTGGGAGTGGGCGGAAGACTGCGTGCACGGCCGCTGGCGTGGCGCGCCCGACGATACCTCTGCCTGGCCGGGCGGAGACTGCTCCGAGCGCGCCTTTCGCGGCGGCTCATGGCTGAGCCATTCGCCCTATTACATCTATCCGACCGACCGCTACAAGTTCACCGGCGCGCGCCACAACGATCTGGGTTTTCGGGTGGCGCGCGAACTGCGCTGAGCCGGCTGTCTAGCGGCGCGGGGAGAACCACCCGCGCCGGTGCGCGATCATCAGAAACCCGCCGAGCATGCCGCCGAGGTGCGCGAAATGCGCAATACCCATCGCGGTGCCGGTGACGCCGAAGTACAGCTCCACCAGCCCGTACAGCACCACGAAATAGCGCGCCTGCATCGGAATCGGCGGAAAGATCAGCATGACCTGCCGGCGCGGGAAGTACATGCCGAAGGCGAGCAGCACCCCGAACACCCCGCCGGAGGCGCCCACCGTCGGCAGCGGCGGCAGGCCCATCCAGGCGGTGGCCGCCATGTGGGTGAGCGCCGCCGCCACCACGCACACCAGGTAGTAGCGCAGGAACCAGCGCGAGCCGAATACCCGCTCGATGTCGCTGCCGAACATGAACAGCGCGAGCATGTTGAAGAACAGGTGCGCGAGCCCGCCGTGCAGGAAGCTGTAGGTCACCAGCTGCCAAAGCTCGAACGAGGGCATGCGCCCCTCGCCGCCCGGTGGCCACAGCGCAAACCAGAAGATCAGCTGGTTGGCGCCGGTCATCTGCAGCAGGTACACGACGACGTTGACGATCAGCAGCGAGCGGGTAACCGGGAGCATCAGGTCCTTGGGGGCGCGGATGGCGGAGGCGGATAGCGGGATTGTATTCGGCTTGCGCGGCCGGAGCCGGTGCGCGCACTAGGAATGTGACCGCGCGGCCGACGGCCCGTTCGGCGCGGGCGCGGCAATGCCCTATCCTTGGGCCTTTTTCCACCGGCAGCAAAGGAGGGCAAACATGGTTAACTACCAGGAAATCAAGGCACGCCAGCAGCAGACCTGGGCCACCGGCGACTTCGCGATGATCGGCTGGAACACCGTGTATCCCGGCGAGCTGCTGTGCGAGGCGGTGAAGCTGCGCGCCGGCGAGCGGGTGCTGGACGTGGCCACCGGTAGCGGCAACGCCGCGCTGTCGGCCGCGCGGCGCAACTGCGACGCGGTGGGCGTGGATTACGTGCCGGCGCTGATCGAGCGCGCGCGCGCGCGCGCGGCGGTCGAGCGCCTGCCGGCGAACTTCGAGGTCGGCGACTGCGAGGCGATTCCGTTCGCCGACGAAGCGTTCGACGTGGTGCTGTCGGTCTACGGCAGCATGTTCGCGCCGGACCAGCAGAAGGCGGCCGACGAACTGCTGCGGGTGTGCCGGCCGGGCGGGCGCATCGGCATGACCAACTGGACCCCGACCGGATTCTGGGGCCGTGCCTTTGCCCTCATCGGCCGCTACCTGCCGCCGCCGCGCGGGCTGCGCGCGCCGCCGGAGAGGGCGCGGCGCTCGCGGGTCACGCAGCGGCTCGGCGGCGCGGTCGCTGCGGAAGCTGTTCGCGGCGACGCGCGACC
>ERZ869936.352-NODE-352-length-46422-cov-18.585977_pt1 | contig 46422 bp, 28 predicted proteins | sample MGYA00520876_ERZ869936 | MGnify/ENA primary metagenome ERZ869936 (study PRJEB32218, sample SAMN09650985) | biofilter metagenome | isolation source: enrty point of leading RO module | place: Saudi Arabia: Thuwal, RO plant located on Red Sea | collected 2016-02-17 ... | reverse complement strand
CGGTTTGACATCGACCGCTTCGGCGCGGGCGCATTCCGGGCGACGCCGAGGCAAGCCGATCTGATGATTGTGGCGGGGACTGTGACGTACAAGATGGCCAGCCGGGTGCGCCGATTGTATGAACAGATGCCCGATCCCAAGTACGTGATCGCGATGGGCGCTTGCACGGTGGGCGGCGGCCCGTATTTCAAATACGGGTATCACGTCGTCAAGGGGGTTGACCTGGTGGTTCCCGTCGATGTTTACGTGCCAGGTTGTCCACCACGGCCGGAAGCTCTGCTGGAAGGACTGATGCGGGTCCAGGACAAGATCAAGGGCCGCAGGATCGGCAAACAGACGGGATCGGCGGCCTGGCTCAAGCAGGGCCAGAAAATGGCGGACGAACTCGCCGTGCCGCATCACACCGGCTACGTGCAGGAACCGGAAGTGATTGACGCGTAGCCAACGAGAGGAATTGAGGCAGAGACGCGCTGGAGGTGAAGCGCGGGTCAGAGCGTTGAACTCGAAACTGCAAGGCCATGTCCACCGACACCCAACTCATCACGGCTGACGAATTCGCGGAGATGGACTTTCCCGACGACGATCCGGTCGAACTGGTTCGTGGGCGGATTGTTCATCTGTGGGGAGAGGACGGGATGGTCAAACCGGGCCCGAGTCACGGTGCAATTTGCGCAAACATTGCTGGGATCATTCGGAATTGGGCCAGATCAACCGGCGCCGGAAGGACGGTTTCCAACGACAGTTGGGCTCAGACGGAATTCGATCCCGACACGGTGCGCGGGCCGGACGTGGCGTTCTATCGCATGGAGCGGCTGCCGGACGGAAAGGTTCCGAACGACGAGCAGAAGTCGGATTATTTTCCGGACTTGTGCGTGGAAGTGCTCTCACCGTCGAACCGACCCAAAGAAGTGGCCGAGAAGCAGGGCGAGTATCTCGCCGCCGGCGCGGAAGAGGTGTGGATCGTCGACCCCGCATCGCGGCGAGTCGACATTGTTCGCTCTGACGGGAAAGGCCGGGGGTTCGGCGAGAGCGAACAGATCACGAGCGAAGTTTTGCCGGGGTTTTCGGCCAATGTCGCCGATTTTTTCGAGGGCGTCTGACCGTTCCACGATGTGCACCCGTGTGCGAAGCGGCCGGTCCTCGATGGAAGAAATTGAAACTGCAATTCCACTGAACTGAATCCAACATGGCTGATCAACCATCGACATTGAAAATTGAAGACCTGCACGTCGCCGTCGACGGGACTCCCATCCTGCGGGGCGTCGATCTCGAAATCCGGCAGGGAGAAATCCACGCCCTGATGGGACCGAACGGGTGCGGCAAGAGTACGCTCGCCTACGCGCTGGTCGGGCATCCCAAGTACGAGGTCACGCAGGGCCGCGTCACGATCGACGGGCGGGACCTGGCAGACCTTGATCCGGCTGAGCGAGCCCGGTTGGGGATGTTTCTCGCCTTCCAGTACCCGGTGACGATTCCGGGCGTCAAGGTCGCTGATTTTCTGAGGCATGCGATCTCGAACGTGCGGAACCCTGAAAGAAAAGAGGGGGAGGAACTGGTCTCGATGCGGGAGTTCCGCAAGGAGCTGCGGGAGACGATGCAGCAGCTCAACATCGACGCCGAGTTCGCACGCCGGTACTTAAATGAAGGGTTTTCCGGCGGCGAGAAGAAGCGGATGGAGATTCTGCAGCTCGCGATGCTCAAACCGCGGTTTGCGATTCTGGACGAGACCGACTCCGGGCTGGACAGCGACGCCGTGCGGGTGGTGAGCCAGGGGCTGAAGGAACTCTCCGGACCGCACATGGGGGTATTGATTATCACTCACCACGAACGGCTGCTGGAATACAATATTCCCCAGTTCACGCACGTGATGCTGGCCGGAAAGATCGTCGAAACAGGCGACGCCGCGCTGGCGCATGATCTTCACGCCAACGGTTACGCCGGCGTGAGGGAACGCCACCCGACCGAGGCGGCTGAGGAAGCGGCGGCGAAAGAGAGCCACGAGGAGGCTGTTGCGTCGCCTGCTACCTGATGTGACTTGATTCGAGACAAGTGATGGCTACCGCCCTGATCACACCTCCTGAAGAGGCGTCACTCTCGTCCGTCGAGACGGTGGCGGACCTCGTGCGCCGGTTGGGCGACATTCCGCTGTACCGGATCCGGACCCAGCCTCCGATCGGAACAGCTACGGAGAACGACGTCGTCCGCCACAAGTGTTGTGAGTTGATCGACGGTGTGATCGTGGAGAAGGGTATGGGCTGGGAAGAATCGATTCTGGAAATCGAAATCGCTGCACTCATACGTAACTACCTGCAGCAGAGCTGTATCGCCGTGGTTGCCGGGGCTGACGGTTATGCCCGGATGAGGCCGGGGCGTGTTCGCGTGCCGGACGTCGGCGTGTATCTGCTCAACCGGTTTCCGACGAACAAGGCTCCACGCGTTGCGATCTGCGATGTTGCACCTGACTGGGCGATTGAGGTCCTGAGCCGATCGAACACGAAGAAGGAAATGGAACTCAAGCGAGCCGACCTGTTCGAGGCCGGCACTCGGCTGATCTGGATCGCCGACCCGCGCAAGCGGAAGGTAGAAGCATGGACAGCGGTGGACGAGATGGATCTATTGACTCCGCAAGACACGGCTAACCTGGACGAAATCCTGCCCGGATTCACAGTCAGCATCGGCGACTGGTTCGGGCAACTTGATCGCGTGATGGAATCGGGTGACTCGTAAAGCCCGGGTTCCTGAGCGTCAGACCTTAAACAACCACGCAATCCCGACTTTCACTCGGAGAGAGCAATCATGGCGACTACAGAAGCACTCAAGACCGGCAAGTCAAAAGTTGACGTCGGTGAATATCAGTATGGATTTCACGATCCGACCGACAAGTACGCGTTCACCTCCCGCAAGGGGCTCGATGCGGAGATGGTGGCGCAGATTTCGGAGATGAAGGGCGAACCGGACTGGATGCGCGAGTTCCGGCTGAAGTCGTTCGAGATCTTCGAGTCGAAGCCGATGCCGGACTGGGGCGGCGACATGTCGGGCATCGATTTTCAGGACATCTACTACTACGTGAAGGCGTCGAACCAGCAGGAAAAGTCATGGGATGACGTGCCGGAGGACATCCGCCGCACGTACGAGCGGCTCGGCATACCGGAAGCCGAGCAGAAGTATCTCTCCGGGGTGAAGGCGCAGTACGAGTCGGAAGTGGTCTACGGCTCGCTGATCGAAGATCTGGAGAAGCAGGGAGTTCTGTTCACCGACACCGACTCCGCACTCAAGTTGTATCCCGAGATCTTCCGCGAGTATTTCGGGACGATCATCCCGCCGAGCGACAACAAGTTCGCCGCGCTCAACTCGGCGGTCTGGTCGGGCGGTTCGTTTATCTACGTGCCGCCGGGCGTGCAGGTCGAGTTCCCGCTGCAGGCCTACTTCCGCATCAACACGCAGAACATGGGGCAGTTCGAGCGGACGCTGATCATCGTCGACGAAGGCGCGAACGTGCATTACGTCGAAGGTTGTACGGCCCCCACCTACAGCAGCGACTCGCTGCATTCGGCGGTCGTGGAGATTCTCGTCAAGCGCGGCGGACGCTGCCGGTACACGACGATCCAGAACTGGTCGAACAATGTCTACAACCTGGTGACCAAACGGGCGATGGCCTACGGCGACGCGCTGATGGAGTGGATCGACGGCAACCTCGGTTCAAAGCTGACGATGAAGTATCCCGCCGTGTACCTGATGGAGCCGGGAGCGCGGGGCGAGACGCTCTCGATCGCGTTCGCAGGCGACGGGCAGCATCAGGACGCCGGTTCGAAGATGGTGCATTGCGCTCCACACACGTCCAGCCGCATCGTGTCGAAGTCGATCAGCAAGGACGGTGGACGCAGCAGCTACCGGGGGCTGGTGAAGGTGCAGGACGGCGCGACCGACTGCAAGAGCAACGTGGTGTGCGACGCGTTGATTCTCGACGCGCAAAGTCGCAGCGACACGTATCCCTACATCGAAGTGATGGAGGACGACGTGGCGATCGAGCACGAGGCGAGCGTCTCGAAGATCGCCGAAGAGCAGTTGCTGTACCTGATGTCGCGCGGGCTGACGGAAGCGGAAGCGTCCGCCATGATCGTCACCGGGTTCATCGAGCCTCTCGTGAAAGAGTTGCCGATGGAGTATGCGGTTGAACTGAACCGGTTGATCGAACTGCAGATGGAAGGCAGCGTGGGCTAGAGTTCTGAAGGGGCACGACCACAACGGCACAAAGAACACCAAGACATGAAACAGATTGTCGACGGCATCCGTGATTTTCAGGCGAATGTTTTCAAGGGACAGCAGAAGCTGTTCGAGGAATTGGCGGCCGGGCAGCATCCGGAGGTGCTGTTCATCACGTGCTCGGATTCGCGGATCGACCCGAACCTGATCACGCAGACCCATCCGGGGGAACTGTTCGTGATCCGCAACGCCGGGAATATCGTCCCTCCTTACAGTTCAGCCAACGGAGGCGAGGCGGCGACGATCGAGTACGCGGTCAAGGCTTTGAAGGTGCAGCACATCGTCGTTTGCGGCCACTCCAAGTGCGGGGCGATGCAGGGACTGCTCAATCCGGACGGACTCGCCGCTTTGCCGGTCGTTGCGGAGTGGCTCGGTTTCGCGGCGGAGACGGCGAGCGTCGTCGGGGAGAAGTTCCGGGATCTTTCCGGAGCGGAACTCCTCGACCAGACGATCGCCCAGAATGTGCTCGTGCAATTGAAGAACCTGCGGACGCATCCGAGCGTTGCTGATGCACTGGGCGAGGGCGGCCTTACGCTGCATGGCTGGGTTTACCAGTTCGAGACAGGTACGATCACTGCGTACGATCCTGTCGACGAGAGGTTCGCCTCAGTCACGGAGGTTCCGGCCGATCGACTGGGGCTGCGGGCGTAGCGGCGGTGACAGAGATCCGCCCTCGCGTGACCTTGCGGTAAGGTGATTGTTGAACAGCGCCTGCGCTGGGTGCGGATGCGGTTCCCATGAGCGGGACATTTCCTGGACGCGTACGCCGCCGAGTATCGCATTTTTTTCAGCGTTCGCTGTCGTGATGACGCCTGCGGAAAACGTTTGCGAGCTGTCCGGGTGTTCGTTGACGTGCGACCGCTCTACGGCGGCCAAACTGGTGTCGGCATAGTCCTCAAGTTTCGCGATCACGTGGCTGAAGAGTGATGGAATTGACATGACAGTTGCCGAAAACGCACGGGTCTTGACCGGTTTCGGTCAGGCTCAATTCGACGTGTTTCTCGCGGATCGCGGAGAACCTGACTGGCTCGCCGACCGCCGGCGCGCCGCGTTTGGGGAGTACCTGCGGCAACTGGAAGCGCCGCTCGATCCGGAAGAATTCAAGCGGCTCGATCTGCGGACGTTTCGTCCCGAGCGATACGGCCTGGTCGCAGGTGAGTCATCGGCCGATGCGGCGTCGTTTCAGACGTTGATGCAGGACCGGGCGGAGTTCGGCGGCGCTGTCGCGCATGTCGACGGTTCGTGCGTCCGGTCGTCGCTGAATGAGGAATTGGCTGCGCAGGGCGTGCTGTTCGGCGACCTGGCCGAGTTGCTGGTCAGCCATCGCAGCACGCTGGAACCGCATTTTTTCTCCGCCGTCTCTGCGGAAGCGGATCGCTTTGCCTCGTGGCATGCGGCGTTCTGGACGGGGGGGACGGTGCTGTACGTCCCGCGCAACGTGGAAATCGACGTTCCGCTCTACAGTCTCATCGGGTTGTCGTCTCCCGAGGCGGCCGATTTCGGGCATACGCTGGTCATCCTCGAGGACGGCGCGTCCGCCACGCTGCTTGAAGAAACCGGCTGCACGGACCGTGAGACGGACGGCCTGCACTGCGGCGCGATTGAATTGATTGTCGGCCAGGGCGCGAGGTTGCGTTACGTTCAATTGCAGAACTGGAACCACAAGGTGCGTCACTTCGCCAGGCAGTGCGGGCGCGTCGCACGGGACGGGATGCTGCAATGGACGGTCGGCGGGCTGGGCGCCCGGTTTGCCCATATCCACCAGGATGTGCATCTCGACGGCACGGGGGCTGAGGCCCAGGTCAACGGAGTGACTTTTGCCACTGACCGGCAACTCCTTTCGTATTACACTCAGCAGTCGCACAACGCGGCGGATACTCGTTCGGACCTGCTGTATAAGCAGGTTTGCCGGGATCGGTCGCGGGCCGTGTGGCGGGGCATGATCAAGGTCGAGCCGGAGGCTCAGCGGACCGACGGCTATCAGCGCAACGACGCGCTCATGATGAGCCGCGATGCGCGGGCGGACGCCATCCCGGGTCTCGAGATCGAAGCCGACGACGTGCGGTGCACCCACGGGGCGACGGCGGGGCGAGTCGATGAGGAACAGATCTTCTACGCGATGTGCCGCGGCATCTCGCGGTACGAGGCGATGCACATGATTGTGGAAGGGTTTTTCGCGGAGGTGTACGACCGCATTCCGGTCGAACTGGTTCGCGAGACGTTGAGCCAGGCCGTGGAACGGAAACTGGGGATCGGAGACTGACATCCCCGAGTTGTAGAGACGCCCCGGGGTGACGGATCGCGCCGCCGATTATGGAGGGCGAAACGCAAGACTCCCAACGATTGAAAGCAGGGCCCATGCCGGACGACGCGACCAACGCAACCTCCAATCGGCCGACGCGACAGGATCTTCTCGCCTCAGTCGTTGTCTTCCTCGTGGCCCTGCCGCTCTGCATGGGAATCGCCCTTGCCTCCGGGGTGCCTATCGCCGCCGGGCTGATCACGGGAATCGTCGGCGGGCTGGTCGTGGGAGTGCTCGGGGGGGCGCCGCTTCAGGTGAGCGGTCCTGCCGCCGGCCTGACAGTGCTCGTTCTGGCGTTCGTGAACGATCCCGATCTGGGGTATCCGCTGTTGGGGACGGCCGTTCTGCTGGCGGGCGTGCTGCAGTTCGCGGCGGGGACGTTGAAGCTCGGGCAGTGGTTCCGCGCGGTTTCGCCGGCGGTGATCCGGGGGATGCTGGCCGGGATCGGCGTGCTGATCTTCGCGAGCCAGTTTCACGTGATGGTGGACGACAAACCGCGCGACTCCGGCTGGAAGAACCTGTTGACGATTCCGGAGGCGATCGAAAAAGGCGCGCCGCTGCCGGAAATCGGAACACAGGAAAGCCGGCGTTTTCAGACGAAGCAGTTGATCGCCGTTGGAATCTTGCACGAGCATCAGGAGGAAGTGCACGAACTGGTGGAGGAGGTCGTTTCACGGGAACCGCACGAGGAGCAGGCGGAGCAACAAGCCGCCCGGCTCAAAGAACTGGCGCCGCGTCAGTCCGAGATTCATGAGTCGCTGGAAGAACAACTGTATGCGATTGAGTCGACGGAGAATGCGTTCGTCAATGAGAGCCGCCGGGAGCGTACAGCAAACGCGATGCGTCTGGCGCTCGCGGCGACGGAGCGCGCGGAAATCGACCTTGTCGAGGGTCGGATCGACACGGCCCGCGAATCGCAGAAGGAAGCGGCCGCGGCATTAGCCAACGTGCTGTCGAAACTGAAGAACCATGAGTGGGCGGCCAAGATCGGTCTGCTGGCGATCCTCATTATCGTCGGCTGGCAGTCGCTCAAGATGAAGGCGCTCAAGTTTCTGCCGCCTCCGTTGGTAGCGATCGTCGTCGTGACGTTCCTGACGGCGGTGTTCAAACTCCCCGTGCTGTTCGTCGAAGTCCCCGACCGGCTCATCGACGGCGTCCATTTGCCGAGTTGGACTGTTCTGCAAGACGCCCCGTGGGGGCAGGTCTTCAAGGGGGCGGTTGTCTTCGCCATTGTGGCGAGCGCCGAAACGCTGCTGTGCGCGACGGCAGTGGACAAGATGCACACCGGGACGCGCACGAACTACGATCGAGAACTGGCCGCACAGGGTGTGGGCAACGTCTGCTGCGGCGTGCTCGGCGCACTCCCGATGACGGGTGTGATCGTCCGCAGCGCAGCGAACGTGCAGGCCGGCGGCCGCACCCGCTGGTCCGCGATCCTGCACGGGCTCTGGCTGCTCCTCTTCGTGGCGGCGCTCGGATTCGTGTTGCGGCTGATTCCGACGGCTGCGCTCGCCGCGATCCTGGTCTACATCGGCTGGAAGCTGATGAACTTCAAGGGGATCAAGGAATTGATGCAGTACGGTTGGGGAGAGGTGGTGGTGTTCTTCGCGACCGTCATCATGATCGTCGCGACCGACCTCTTGACCGGCGTGATTACGGGAGTCGTGCTGGCCGCGGCCAAGCTGCTGTTCACGTTTTCCCATTTGAAGATCGACACGGAACATGACGCCGATCAGAACCGGACCGTGATGCACCTGCACGGCGTGGCGACGTTCATCCGGCTGCCTGCTCTCGCGGCTGCGCTGGAAGAGATCCCCCCAGGGACGGAACTGCATGTCGAGTTGCACAATCTGCAGTACGTCGACCACGCCTGTCTGGAATTGCTGATGGACTGGGCGAAGCAGCACGAGTCGACCGGGGGCCGGCTGGTGATCGACTGGGACACGCTGCACGCCAGTTTTCGCCGCGACGCGCCCGACGCTGCGCAAAACCGCAAGTCGGCCTGAACTCCCGTTTCGAGAGTTGGAATAAGTGGTGCGGGGCGCCGTTTCAGGAGCGAGTCACGTAAACCGGGCTGCTCCAGGCCATCGACTGGTCAATCTGCACCACGCGGATCCAGTAGGGCGTCGTGCCGGCCGGCGGCTCTTTGTCGATGAAGCTTTGCTGGAATTCACGCGGCCCATCGGCGGCTGGTGGGATTCCGAGGCGGACGATCCGATTCACTCCCCCGGCGTCCCACGTGAGTTCGCCGCCCATGAGATCGCTGACTGAAAAAGAGATCGATTTCGGTCCAGTTTGAAAGTGCAGCGCAGCGCTGTTCCCTCCATCGAGCGCGACCACGATTCCCGCCATGTTGCCGGCAGTCTTGCTGGACCATTCGATTCGGTCTGGAGCCGTCGAGCGGGCTGAATCGGCGATCGATTGGAAATTCACGGTCTCGATCAGAGTCAGCCCGCCTTGTTCAATGGTGAGTGAACCGTCCCAGTCGACGCGTTGCAGTCTCGCAGTCCCTTTGCGTTCCGTTCCGCCCCACAGCAGGCGCAATCGCCGTTCCGTATCAAATGCGACCGGAGGGGCGACCTGCCACGTCTTGAGACACTTCGTACCGCGAAACAGGTCGACCCGTTCGACGGCACATGTCCCGACGATCTCGAAATCGACGCGGGGAGGGTCATCGGTAGTGATCTCCGAGCCCATCGGGCTGCCGTTCACTTCAAATCGCAACCGGATTCGCTCCCCGGTTGTCGCGTAGCATCGCCGGTGTTGCAGCGCTTGCCAGATCGCCTCGCGGGTGAGTTCCGTCGCATAGACGGCGGTAAGTCCGTTTCTGAGGTTGCGGATCAGCCTCCGTCCGGGGTGACAGGCTCCGGGGCGGCCCATCACGCCGTCCGTGCCGGCTGTCAGACCGACGCGGCAGCCGCGCTGGAGCGCATCCATGAAGAACCACTCGACCGTCCCGTGGGTGGAGTGGGTTTCACAGAGGCGTTCGATCCGCTGGTCGTACCACTGGAGGTTGGTCATGCGACCGCCGACGTGGATGTTGACCAGGACATCGAGATCCCGGAACGCCTCATGGAATTCGGGGGCTGTTCGTGCATCGGGCGAGGGATCGGGCTCAGCCTCGCGAAAAAACCGGTCGCTGCGGCGGAGCACCGGTTCGTCACTGCGGTAAAAGACATTGCGGTCGCCGCCGTCCTTGGTCAGCGGACTCCATTCGCATCCGAGGAATGTGACGTAACGCCCGGGTTCGTAGAACTCTTCGGTGACCTGCCGCGTATGTTCCCAATCGTCGCGCGTGACGTAGTGGTCGTTCGCCTGGTGCGTGATGAACTGCAATCCTGCGCAGTCTCTGGCGAAGGCGTAATGTTCCGCGAGCGAACCGTTTCCGCAGCCGATCTCCGTCTGGCCGGAGTGCAGGTCGCCCCAGAAGATCTGCTGTTCCGGGAGTGAAGCATGGACCCTGACTGGATTCGAAACCGCTGCCAAGGGGCCGGCCTCGGCTCGGAGACAGGACACGCCCGCTGACGGAACACGGACGTGAAGCCGGATCGTCCGTCCGGACGACTCCGTCGAAAGCACTTCGACGTCCCGGACGGTTTCGCCGTTGATGCGGATCCGCGGTGACGCCGGCGGCTCCGTGGGATTGCCCCATTCGTCGTCGGCGCGGACGATCAATTCGATCGGTTCATTCGCGACGGCGTCCGAGGGCGCCAGGATGGTCAACCCAGCAGGCGAACCGGCGACGATCCGGAATGAAGGTTCCTGGACGAGCCGCGCACGGCGATTTTTTCCCTGATGGTCGATCAGCATCAGGAACCGGCATCTCGCGGCCGCACAGGTGGGGGCCCGCCAGCCGCCGCCCCCCTGCGACCGATCGCCGCAGGTGAGGGTCACGCGATCTCCCTGCCGGAGTTCTCCGCGTCGCACGCGAATCTGAATCTGGTGATGCCAGGGCTCAATGCCCGCGATCCAGTTGTAGCGGAGGCCGAGTTCGACGTCGGACGCGCTGCGGCCGGCGGCGGGAAAGAAATCGGCCCGCATGAAACCATCGCCGGCAGGATCTTCCGCCTGCAGATCGCTCCAGTCGAACGGCCACCGCCAGACGATGAGCAGTTCTCCACCGGTTGCCACTGGCTCGCTGCCGACGACGAAATCGAAGTCGACCGTCGTTGCCTCGGAAACGGTCAGTGTTCCGATGTTCGTGTGCGTCCCCGTGCCGTGGCGTTGCCGGCGTTCGTCGTCGGGAACGTCCGGGAAGTGCAGGATCTCGGGCTTTCCGGGAGCCACCTGGCTGGCAACGAGCATGAATTGACGTCTCCGATTCGACAATGAATTGCTGTTCAGGCGGGCGCAGCGTGCGGCTGAGGACGCGGGGCTCTGCAACTTTGCCGCTGGCCTCATTAGGATAGGACAACGCACACGATTCGTTGGCTTTCCCGGAGGTTTTCACCCATGCCGCCGCTCGCACGCATCGCGCTTTCGATTGCTGTGATTCTGTTCGCATTCTGTTGTACATCGCATGAATCCGAGACGCGAGCGGATGACACGACGGTGGCGCTCGAGGTCGACACACCGATGTCGCCCCCGGAGTGGGCGCTGCTGCAACGGGAACTGTTGCGAGCCAACTCGGCTGCGTGCGAAGAGTTCTATGGGAAGTACTTCGATGAGCGCGGGTTTCTGCTGTGCGTCGAGCGCTGGGGCGGCGACGACGGGCCCGACGACGCGATCGAGAACTGCCTTTACTGGCCGATCCTGCATTCGCTGGGAGGAGACGACCGTGTGTTGGAACTGTACAAGTCCGCGTGGGAAGGCCACGTCCGACAGTACACCTTGGCCCGCACGAGAGATGTTCCTTACGCGCGCGACGGCATGTACTACAAGGAGTTCCCGGTCAAGATGGACTGGTTTCACAACTCGGAAGGGCTGACCGTGTTCTGCCTGGAGGGGCTGTCTGATCCGAATGACGACGCTCTGATCCGCCGCACCCGCCGCTTCGCCGGGTTCTATCTCAATGACGATCCGCAGGCGGCCAATTACGATCCCGAGCACCGCATCATCCGCAGCATGTTCAACGGCAGCCGCGGGCCGTTGCTGCGGAAGGCGAACGCGCTTGACTGGGCGGGAGACCCGATCGAAGTCGAAGGCCGGTTCGACCTGGGCCACGGCGAACGGAGTTATGAAGAGATGCTGGCCCACTTCAAGGACTACACGGACATCGTCGGCGATCACCCGCAGAACCTGCTTTCGACGGCCCTCCCCCTTAACGCGTTCATGCTGACCGGGGAGGAGCGGTATCGGGACTGGATCCTGGAATACGTCGACGCGTGGCGGGACCGGATGATCGCGAATGGGAACATCATTCCGACCAACATCGGCCTCGACGGGACGATCGGCGGCGAGACGGAAGGCAAGTGGTATGGCGGCGTCTATGGCTGGTCGTTCAGTGTGGAAGTGCCGCAGACCGGTGAACTGGCCCACCGCAACAGTCACGACCGCGGGCTGGCCGGATTCATGGCGGCCTACCTGCTCACCGGCGACGACAGGTATCTGGAGCCGTGGCGGAAGCAGGTCGAGGTGGTCAATTCTCAGATGAAGATGATCGACGGCGCACCGCATTACCCGCACATGTACGGGGACGACGGATGGTACCAGTTTACGCGAGAGCCTTATTCGGCCGGCCTCGAAGAAATCGCCTGGCTGACGCAGAAGCCTGACGACGTGAGCAAGATGCGCGGCGGGTGGTGGGAATTCATCAAAGAGCAGGGACCAGCGAGTTTTCCGGTGCAGGCGTTGCGCGCCGATCTGGAGCGCGTCAGAAGGCGGATTGCCGCCATGCGAACGGACGAGACAACTCCCGATACGCGGCTGTCCGATGATCCCAACAAGTACAACCCCGCGAGCGTTCGTTCGCTGGTCCGTTTGATGCTCGGCGGACTCCCGACGAACAAGCAGGGGCTCGTGCTGTACACGCGGTTGCGGTACTTCGATCCGGTTGCGCGTCGGGCCGGCATCCCGGACGACTGCGCGGCTCTGGTTGAGGACATGGACGGCGAATCGGTGACCGTGACGCTGGTGAACATCAATCAGTTGGAAGCGCGAACGGTGACGATTCAGGCCGGTGGATACGCGGCACACGATTTCAAGCGCATCGGCGTCGCTGATGAATCGATGGCGATCAGCGGACGCAGCGTCACGGTGAGATTGCGACCGGGAGCGGGCGCTCGCCTCCGGCTGGAGATGGATCGATACGTCAACCAGCCGACGATGGCGTTTCCCTGGGATCGCCGCGACTGACAGGATGCACGCAGTTCGCCTCCGCAGGCATGACGGCGATTCGGCCGACTACTTTTCGAGATCCCAACTCGGATCGATCACCGGGTTGTCGTTCGGTCGTCCGAGGATGTGTCGGTAGAGTTCGGGGCGGCGGGCTGCCAGATGCTTGCGGCCCATGGCCGTCTCGAGTTTTGCGGGCGTACAGCAGCCGACGACCACGCCGTCGCCCAGCGTGTTGCATTCGGCGATCACGTCGCCGTTGGGATCGACAATCATCGCATTGCCGTTACGGACCTGGTCGTCGTCAAGGCCGACCGGATTGGTGAAGACCGCGTAGAGCCCGTTATCGTACGCGCGGGCCGGAACCCACTTCATCAGCCATTCTCGTCCCTTGGGGCCCTGAAATTCCTGCCGCAGCGACACGGGGTCGGCGTCGCGGTTCTCCCACAACTCGCGCGAGACAAGACCCGAACCGGGAATCGGCCATTCCAGACAGCAGGTGACGTGCGGCATGAAGAGGATGTCGGCCCCCAACTCCGCAACCGCCTGGACGTTGCAGGCGAGATTGTTGTCGTAGCAGATGAGAATGCTGCATCTCCAGCCTTTGAGATCGAACGTCACATACTCGTTCCCGCAGGAGATGTGCGGGCTGATGAAGGCATGCAGCTTGCGGAATTTGGCGACGAGCCGGTCGCCGTCGACGCAAACGTACGTGTTGTACAGCCGCTCGCCGTCGCGCTCGACGAGCCCCGCGAGAATCGGGACGTCGAAGCGGGACGACATGTCCTTCAGCCGCCGCGTGCTGGGGCCTTCGGGCACAGGTTCCGCGAGAGCTTCGATCGTGTCCCGCTCGGCGTGCCGCATGAAGGAGTAGGCGGGAACGCAGACTTCATGGAACGAGACGACATCGGCCTTGAGCCCGACCGCCTGTTTCACCAGCCGCTCCATGGCGTCGAGATTGTACTCCTTGTCGCCGTTGCGCGTTTCGAACTGAGCGGCGGCGATTCGGATCGGCGTCATGAGGCTGCTTTCTGATTGCTGTTCGGAGCGCGGGGTATCCGTGACGGGCGCCGCTGACGCCTGGTGTGCGTGCCGAGGAAGCGCCCAAGTCTGTTCCATTGTACGGCACATCGCCACACGGCTGCGATCCGCGAAGTGGCGGTAAACCCTTGGCCCGGCGGCGCCTGCGGGGCCGCTCCGAGTTCCACGCGATCCGCCGGTCCCGCAGATTGTGGATGGGAATCGACGCTGATTTGGTGGACCGGTCGTAGCGGATGTGACGAATGTAGGGATGGGCGGAATTGCTGCGCGCGATCAGGCTGCGCATTCCGGCAAGAACTGCCGTTCCGCATGAACGAGTCCCGGTCCACCGTTCGAAGCGAGTTTCGAGATGGTCGAGCAGAAAACGCACTCCACATCCGCTCCTGCGTCCGAGATCGCAGAGGAGGGAAGCATCAAGCAGGCGCTGATGTCCCCGCTGCTCTGGGGCGGGCTGGCGACCTTCGGGTTCTATCAACTGATCCCGCTGCTGCCGATGCACCGCGAATTGGCGGAACGGTACTTTTGCGGGCACCCGCTGGAGTATGTGCAGACCGCGATGTTTTTTGTCGGCATGGCGCTGCTCGCGAGCCGGATGATTGGTCTGCGGCGCGAACGAAGCGCCCTGGCCGAATGCCGGCTGGCGACGCCGCAGTCTCTGGAGGAAGGCGAAATCGACGCGTGCAGTGAACTTGATTCCGCCGTGAGTCGGCTTCCCGCCCGCTTGCACAACACGCAGATTGCCAGGCGACTGAGGGACCTGAGCGCCTACCTGCGGCATCGCCAGTCAGCCGGGGGCGTGGAAGAACAGATGCGCTATCTCGACCAGGCAGCCGCCGATCGAGTGTATGAGAGTTATTCCCTACTGCAGACGATCAACTGGGCCGTGCCGATCATCGGATTTCTCGGCACAGTGATGGGCATCACCCTTGCGATCGCCAATCTGAACGTCGATTCCGGTCAACTGGACGACTCGCTCAACCATGTCACGGTCGCTCTCGCGGTTGCGTTCGATACGACCGCGCTGGCTCTCTCGTATTCGATCGTGCTCGTTTTCGGTTATTTCTTCGTCAAGAAGGCGGAGGGAGGCGTGCTGACCGAAGTTGAAGAATTCGGCCAGAGATGCGTCCTTCCATTGATTCCGCAGGCGCATTCGGCCGGAAGCCCGCTGCTCGAAGCCGAGACCGAAGCGGCACAGAAACTGATAGACCGGACCGAGTCGCTGATCGAGGGGCAGACTCGAATGTGGCAGGAATCGGTCGAGTCGTTGCGGACGCGTTGGACCGGAACGCTCGAAGACCAGCAGGCCCGGCTTGCCGGAGCGCTGACCAAGGGAACGCGGCAGACTCTGAGCGACCACGCCGCCCAACTCGCGGAACTTCGACAACAACTGGCGGGCACGCTCGGGGAAATTGCGACGGAATTGTCGCGCCAGATGGAGCGTTCCAGTCGTGTGCGGCACGAACAGGACGAGTCGTTGACGCGCCGTATGGAAACATTCGCCGATGATTTGTCACGATCGCTAGCGAGTGCACAGGCTTCAGCGGACGAGCGCAACGAGACGATGATCGCCGCCATGACGGAACAGATCACCGGGTGGCAGCAACAATTGCAGCATGCCACGAACGCGGTTGAGGCGCAACTCGCCGGATTGACGGCTCAAACGCAGGCACTGACGGATCTGGTTGAGCAGGAGGGGGGGATTGCTGCGCTGCAGAGCCGACTGACGGACAATCTCGAGGCGTTGCGGACGGCGGAGACGTTCGAACAGACGATGCACAGTCTCAGCGCGGCGGTGCACATGTTGACCGTCCACGCGCGACCGAAGGCGGCCTGACGCAGGCTTCAGCGTGTTTCACTCGGGGGGGTGAGTACTTATGGCGAGCAGTCGCCGACAATCGGCGCCATCGGTCTCGTTGTTTCCATTTCTGGCGGTGATGGTCTGCGCGATGGGAGCGCTGATCTTCCTGCTGGTGATCACAACGCGACGGATTCGCGAGCAGACGGTCGCCGGAGCGCAACTTGACGCCCGGATTGTGGATCAATCGGTCGAGCCGGATTCGGCTGTGCCGCCTGTTCCGGCTCCGGTAATCGCCCCGTCTGAGACCAGGCCGCCAATCGAGCCGGCGCCCCCTGAACCGGAGCAGCCCTGGCTGCCGCTCCCGGAACGGGCCGAGGAGTCGCCGCCGCAACCGGACCGCGCCGTCGAGGCGGCTGCGTTGGCAGAGGCGATCCGGAAGGAATGGCAAGCAACGGTTGACGCACTGAGTAAGGAACTGGACGGGCTGCTTGATACGGCCTCGGCTTATTCGGATGCAACCGATCGTGAACTGGCCGAACTGGCGGAAACCGAAGCTCTCATCGCGAAACTTGAACGTCGCGAACAGGAACTCCGGACTGAGCGCGAAACGATTGATGAAGTCGACCGCGCGACTGAACAACGGTTGGCGGAACTGACCAGCGAGATTCGAACGACGGAAAACGAACTGAAGGAAGCCCGGGAGGCGCAGGCCGCCGCCGAAACCCGATATCGGATTCTGCCCTACGACGGCCGGCTCGGCACGGTGCGGAGGCCGATCATCATCGAATGTACCGAGACAGGGCTGACGTTCGCATCCGAAGAGATCACACTCACGCCGGAACAACTGAACGGGTTCCCACCCATTCGAAATCCACTTCGCGCCGGCGCGGACGCGCTCATCAACTATTGGACGGCGAAGGACTTTCAGGAGAGGCTGAACGGAGAATCGGCAGGTCAGCCTTATGTGCTGCTGGTCGTCAGGCCGCGCGGGACCGTGGCCTACTACGTTGCCCGACGACTGCTGGAGTCGATGAATTCTCCGTTCGGCTATGAACTGGTCAAGCAGGAGCAGGAGTTCGAGTGGCCGGAAACGACTCCCGCAGCGGTCGAACTCTGCCGCACCGCGGTCGACGCTGTGCTTCGAGAACGGGATCGATTGCTGGCGCAGACTTCCTCCGGCAGGCTCCCCGTCGCGCGGCAATTGCAGTTCGACGATGGAGAAGGGCGTTTCTACCTCGAGGAGGTTGAACGGTTGAGGGGAGGGGGAAATACGGTCCACTTCGGGGGCCGCCGGTGGGATCGCAACGCTGGAACGACGGGGGGACCGAGAGTCGTTGAGCCGGCGACTCGGCCGCGCGTGATTGAGTTTCCCGACTATGCATCACGGTTAAGTCAAGCGGACTCGGCAACCGGTCTGGCGGGGGAACCGGCATCGAAAGCCTACGATTCCCGAGCCGAACTGTACGACGAACAGGTCCGACAGGAAGCAATCGTTCCGCGAGCGGCTCCGAACCAGACCGACTGGGAGAGCGCCGGCCGCGAAACCGGAGATGGCGACTCTTCCAGGCGCGCGAATCGCGCCGGCCCGGAGTCATCGAGAGGCGGATCGGCGAATCGCGGTTCGCCGCAGCCGACACGAGGAACCGGCGCCGGTAGTCCGGATTCCGCGAACCTTAATCCCGAATCTCCGCCTTTCAGCCGGGCTTCTCGCAGCGACAAGATCGGTCTGGAACGCGACATCCTGATCCGGGTCAATGATTCCGCAGTGATTGTGGAGAATGAAACTCCGATTCAGATCACAAGCGGAATATCTCGCGAACAACTGCAGTATGAACTGGCCGTCACGCTGGACGGCCTTGTCAAGAGTTGGGGGGAACCTCCGCGGGGATTCGACTGGATTCCGACCGTGGAACTCGAGGTTCTGCCCGGTGGAAATCAGTATCAGGATCGCCTGATGGCCGTGGTCACCGGCTGGGGACTCAAGTCCAGGGTGGAACACGTCCTCGAATGACCGCGCCTGTCATTCCGCCTGGTCATATTGCACGACGGTGAAACCCCGTCCCCCAGAACCTCCAGTCCGCCGAAACTGAGCACAAAATGTCAAAGTCGTCGAAACGGGAGTCGCTCGAATTCGGTTCCGATTCGTTTCTGGACATCGTTGCGAATGTCGTTGGCATTCTGATTATCTTGATCGTCATCGCCGGTTTGCGCGTCAGCCGCGCTCCGATTGGGGAGGCCCCGGTCGATCCGCCAGGACGTTCCGGGGCGACATCCGTGGAATTCCAGTTCACCCCGCCGTTGGACCTCGTGGTTCTCGGCCCCGAATCGCCACCTGTTGTTGAAGAGTCCGAGCTGGTCGACGTGGGCGCCCTCAAAGATCCGGCGATGCCCAGCGACCTCTTCGAAACGGCTTCGTCGGGTGAAGTTCTCGACGAACCGCCCCTCGGTCCGCCGGAGCCTCCTCGCGAACTGGTGGCGCTTGCAGATCGTCTGAAGTCGGAGATTTCTGCCGCCGCTGATGATCGTGACTGGCAGCGGCAAAGATTGGCGCATGTTCGCGAACGTGCTGCATCAACGCGTGATCGGCTTCCGCGTCTTCAACAGACCGTCGAGCAGGAGGCCGAGGCCCTCGCGCAGGCAAAGCTGGCAGCGGTCGAACGAGACGAGGACCGGAATCGCGCGGAAAGGCGCTTGCAGGAGATGCGGTCCGCCGTCCGCCTCACGCGGGACCAGCCGCCCACGACGCAAGTGCTCAACCATCGCGTAACGCCCGTCGGAAGAGCAGTTGAAGGTTCGGAGGTCCATTTCCGACTGGCGGCCGGGCGCGTCTCCGTCGTCCCTATTCAGTCGTTGACCGTATCGCTCAAGGACCGGATCGAGCGCAACAAGGACATGCTGTTTCGTCTCGAGCGGTACGAGGGAACCGTCGGTCCGCTGAACGGGTACCTGTTGCATTACACGGTGCAACGACAGCAACTCTCAGTGCTCGAAGAGTTGCGAAACGGCGGTCCGGTATTGCGGATCGGGCTCTCCTATTACGAAATTGAACCGCTGCCAGGCGCGCCGACCGAATCGGCGGAAGAGGCGTTGGCTGCAGGGTCGCGATTCCGGGAGGCGCTCCAGTTGGCCGGTGCGAGTTCGACGTTGACCTTCTGGATCTATCCGGACAGTTTCGACCTGCATCAACGTCTGCAGGAATACGCCCACTCGATCGGCTTCGACGTGGCCGCGAGACCACTTCCGCAGGGCGTTCCGATCGCGGGATCGCCCAACGGATCCCGGTCGGTGGCCCAGTAACGCCGGTTCACCCGCGATCTTGCCGCATTCACGACCCGGCTGCGGCTGACCCGACATTCCGCCGCCACGTGAGACATTGCAGGACGGCAGCCCATAGCGCGATCAACAGTCCCAACGTTCCCGCGTGGAACCACATCCACCACAAAACTCCCGCAACAAACATTCCCACATACGACCCGTTGACCGGAATCAATCGACCGGATGGCATCCGTCTGCGCAGAATGATCATCGCGATTCCTGCGATCAGGCAGCACATGATGATTCCCGCGGCGAAGAACACCCGCCCGAGAGAGCGATCAATCAGCAGGAACTGCTGTGAAGGCTTCGCATCGCCGGCCCGCAGCAGGACGACACGGTCGTCGCCCATTGCGGTGGCGTACGGTGAACTCACCGTCGATGCCGGCGGGGACGCTCCGGGTGAAGATCGACTCTCATCGCCGCCGACCCGCTCGCGGATCAACGCGATCCGGCTGCGCAGCGCTTTTTCATGGTCGCTCGACTCAGCGGACCGGATCACCGTCAATGAGTCGTCCAACAGCTTCATGACCGCAGCCGAGGCATTGTCCTTGTCGGGGCGCCAGTCCTCTCCCAGGGCGTTCAGCAGCGACTCCGCACGAATCCACGCGTACTCACGCGGTGTCAGTATTGGTTTTCCTCCGATACGGACCAGTTTCTGAGATTGCGGCGGCACATGGATCACGAGGCGACGAGACGGCGGGCCGCCAGTCGTTGCGGGAATCGCATCGTCGGTTTCCTCCGGTCCGCCTGAAGTCCCCTGGTTCGTACGCCAATCGATCTCAGCAACGCAAACTCTTGCGCCGTGCGTGTGCTGGAGCGGAATCGCAATGGTCGATTCGTCAATCTTTGAAAAACGTGTGTCGTTGCCATCAATGCGACTGCCGACGATCTCGACACCGCTGGGAACTCGAATCTCCAACTTGCTTGTTGAATCAGGACTCGCGATGTAAGCGGTCAAGAGCCCGTAGCGGCCGCCGTCGGTTGCGTGCCAGACGATCGATTCCTCAAGCGCCGTGACGTAACCGGGTTCCTGTGCCTCGTTGCGGATGAGCACCAGCGGTTCGGATTGCTCCGATCTCCGGTAGATGCGTGAGTCCGGCGATGAGGCGATCTGCCGCAGGCGGGCTCGCAGAAGCGGATTCAGGTCCGCCTCGGCGACCGCTTCGGTTCCGCCCTCACCTGGCGAGTATTCACAATCAACGGGAACGATCAGCAAATGATCGCCGACCTTCATGTCGAGCAGATCGATGCGGGGGATCGCGAGTTCGGGAGCGGTCGGATCCAGGGGCCCGAATGTCAGACGTCCATGCAGCGGTTCCTCCGGTTTCTGCCTGACGAACTCGATTCGCACATCGCCGTCGGCAGTCCTGGTTCTTGACGCTTCCGATTCGGATGACGCGTCTTCGAGACGGCTCACATCATCGCGCGACACGCCGACGATGAAGCGATCAAGGTGGGCGTCCGATTCATGCGGAAAGAATCGCATTTCCTGTCGCCACCGGCCGTCCGCAGGGACAAGAAAAGTGACGATGTCGACCGGAAGAGAATTCGTCTTCGGAACTGCGCGAAACGCAACGGGGACCGGACCTGACTCAGTGGAGAACCTGCGTATCGACGGTCCAGTCGAAGACTCCTGGCTGTCAGTTTCGACACTGGAGGCGTCGATTTCGGTGCGGTCGGAGGAATACAAAGTGACGAGGTGTCCGGGCGACGCAATCACGACTTCGGACGCAAGGACTTGCGCCGCTGGAAACTGGAGGGCTGGAAGCGGTGTGAACTCGTCCATCTCGAACGACGACCAGCCGTCGATTGTGATCTCATACCGACCCGGTTGCCCGTCCCTCAGGTGCACGAGAAGTTTGTCCTCGGAGCGTGACCAGTCGAGCAGACGGTCGACCTGATTCTGAACGACCATGACCGAGTCAACGCGAACGGCGCCTGGCAACCGGAACTCGTGCCGGAATGCCGCGGCATCTTTCACATCGACGGTCACCTCCGCGTGCCACTCCAGACGATGCGACCTTAACCGGACGCTGTTCTCAATCCGTGCTTCACGCACAGGTTGGATGCGGTCGACCAGGACCGGTATGGCGGAAGCGTGATGCAGCAGAAAGGCTTCGGCGGGTTCCGGCCAACCGGTTTCCTCGGGAGCAACCGATCCGAACAACTGTGGAAGGACTTCGTTCACTGCTTCTGAAAGTGATGCAGTCCGGTCCACCTGCAGGGTCAACCCGCGCGCCGCGACCAGCCCCACGTGATGTTGCACTTGTGCGCTGTCGCCCAGAAGGGGAATCGGGGGAATGACGATCTGCCGCTCGCGGTGTTCCGGCGGAAACGCAAAGTCGAGATGAACCAGCGAACCAGCTTGCAGCGGCACATCGAACTCGAGCGACATTAACGTCTCGCCGGTCTGGATCTGCCGGGTGGAGAATCGTCGCAAGCGGTCGCCCGCGGCTTCCCGGACGACCGCGGTCGCGGGGAGACGGAGGTGCAGGGTTCGCCGGGAAGAAACGACCGACCCCGGACTGGACTCGAGCAGCGTGAGACGTGTCCGGACGCGTAGTTTCAGTGGATGCACTTCGACCAGGGAAACGGCTTCCGCCTTGACGTCCGTCGACGGTTCGTCACGTTCCGTGTCTGCTGCCGATGGCCGGCTCCGAACCCGGAGTGTATCGGTAAATCCGATCGACCAGTACGACATCTCAGCCGTCGCATCCTGAGGGGGAGCGAGGCGAACGGGCGATGGTTCAATCCTGCGGTCGGAGATGCTCTGAGGCAATATGAGGCGGGAGTCGGCGATTCTCGGCAGGCCGATCGTCCAGTCGCTGTGATCTTCAATGGCGTTCGGAGTAAACCAGACCTCGACGGTCGCGTTCCGGTAGGCATTCGATTCAGCATCCTCCTGTGACGCGCCATCGGCGGTTGCACGTCGAGGAGCGATTTCAACGAGATAGGACTGCGAGTCCGCCGCCGGGCGCAACACCGCTGGCTGGCCGTCAACGCGACAGTCGTCAGCGCTCTCGAAACTGACGCCACGCAGCGCGAGTGAGACTCTCACGGGGGCGTCTGGTTTGAGCAGCAGGACGCTGAATTGTGCGTGAATTTTGCCGCGCGTGGGATCGGTAAGCGTGTAGCTTGCCGTCGAAAGAAGGTAGGCGGGCCGGGGATGCTCACGGTTTCTCCACTCGAGGAAATCCGGCCACCAGCGTTCGTGAAGGTATCCGCGGTCCCCTTCCGGAAAATCAATCGGCTCACCGCTGGACTCGTCAGGCGGCAGGAGCACGTCGACGTCGTCCCAGCGCGGTTGCGACTCAACGCTGTCGGAGGCCGTTGTCGCCGCGGGCGTGGTTTCCTGCGCCAAGCCCGCGGTCTGCTGGGACATCCCAACTGCCAACAGAACCGCGCTCGCGATCTGCGATGCCCGAGCGATGCTGGAGTGCGTTCCGGTCCGGGGCCCGAGTCTGGAAAGCAGATCCCGCCGCACAAGCCATTTGCGGGGAGTGAGCGAACCGATGATCGCACCGACGAAGGCCCCGCCGGCAATGGGAGCGTAATAAACGGGAGCGAGAACGGCGATCAGCAGGCAGGCCACGACAAGGAACGCCGAAATGGCGCCGCTTCGTTTGGCTTGCAACCACCGCAATCCGGCGATCGCCGTCATGACGGTAAACATGGCGAGCCACGCAAGAGAGCGTGAGCGATCGCGGTTCCACAGTTCAAGCTTCCCATCCGCAGGGAAGGCGACCGTTTGCACGATGATCGGGATTGAACTGTTCGGCGACGAAGATCGAGGAGACTGTTCGTCGCGCCCCCAGAGCAACGACCAATGCGATCCGTCGAACGGATTGAATCGAGCTTTCCTCGCATCGCGGGCGAGGGGCCCGAAAACTCTTTCCATCCATGAAAGTTCGCGGGCGCCCTCCCAGACGGCAGAATCGACGGGACAGCGAGTCAACTCTGTGGAAGCGGGAAGGTCGAGTCGCCAGGTGAATTGCTGCACATCCCGATCTAACTCCGGGAAGACGATGGGAACCGTGCGTCGCAACCGGGCGCCGTCGTCGGAAGCGGGCGTGCGATAGCGGACTTCGAATTCCCGCACGCCGCCGGGCAACGAAGGCAATTCGTACGTGTCAGTTGCCTTGAGCACCGCCTGAGTCACCCCAGCCGCCCGTACGCTGTCAAGCACGGCGGGATGATCGAGTCGAAAACGGACCTGCTGTCCCGCCAGATCGCCTGAGGATACGAACCGCGCCTGATGCAGATGCCACTTGCCGGAATCGCCGGTGATCGACGACGCGAGCCACAGCTCGATCCGGGGCGGAGTGCTTCTCGCCGACGAACGCAGGTCGCTTTCATCGGGGTCCGAAGACGCCGGAGCGCTCCGCGGCGCATTATCCGACCCCTGGGTTTCCGCTTCGATCAAGTGCGTGCCGGCGGGCTTCGGCGGCCCGTCCAGCCAGATCAGATCGTCGTCGCCTCGAATCCCGAGCAACGAGGCAAGGTCCGACCAATCCGCGCCGGCGTCACTTGCGCCGGACGCCGCATTCCAGCCGTCCGCACGCTGCCATTCCGCCGAGAGCCCCCCTCGAATGACGGTCCGCGACTGCCAGTCTGCAAAGTTCAGCGGCGTCAGTGCATCCGGTTCATCGAATCTCCGCTGAGACAAACGGGCGGAAACGACGAGTCGACAGGGGGAATTCGGGGTCAGCGCTCTGCCAAGGCTGATCAGGAGACGCGATCCGTTTCCCTGACGGGTCTGGCGCCAACCGGCGATCGGCCTTTCATCGGCACCGCCGGCGGGCTCAACATCGGTGACCGTCCAGTGAGGTGGAACGTCAAAAGTCAGCGCGAACGTTGAACCGGACCGGTTGCGGAGGTCGACTGCAGCCGTTCCGGTGGTGGGCTTGCCGGAGAAATCCAGGAATTGCAGCAGCCGACCGCTTAGCTCGGGTCGCCTGCGGCTCGCGCGAACAATGAGTTCACCGTCCTCACGAATATCCTCAAACGACCAGACTGTTCCCGTCAGATCCGCGTCCACATTCGTCTCTCGCAAAGCGACTTCACGGAGTCGCTCGAGCCTCATGGGGCTCGAAAACTCGATGGCCCTGCGACCGCTGATCAAGGTGCTCCGCTCCAGCACAATCCGCGGCGCGGGCCACTCCTCGTCTTCCGGATACACGTATTCTCCCATGATTCGAATCGGACCGATTTTCCCCGGCGGCAACGAGGGAAGTGGAACGACCAGGCGATTGAAACCTCCGGCCGGTTCGCTTCGCCCAGTGAGCCCCGCCCCCCCCAAGGTCACTCGCAAGTCCGACAATTGAAGGGGAACCTGAAAGACCAGGGAATCAGGGACGGAATCGTAGGCATGCACAACGAAATCCGCCTGAACGCGACAACGATCGACGAGGACCGCGTATCGCAACGTTCGCTCAGCCGCGAGTGTCGGCGCCGCCCGCTCGACGGCAGGCTCCAGAGTCAGAATCCCGCGGCTTTGCCGTCCGAGATCGATCGTCCACAACCGCTCGTCTGCATCGCCACCGCCATCGACGACACCAACATGCCCGGCGTGGCAGGCGAGTTGCCATCGATTCGGAATCCGCAATTCCATCCGCGAAGATTCGCAATGCGGCAGCAGAAACTCGAACTCGATCGAATCAGCGACAACCCGGCCGGCAAGCGACCAGTTTCCCGTGACTAGTCGGTCGTTGTCATCAGCGAACAGCAAGACGCGCCCGTCGCGAGAGGTGCCCCAGATCGCCGGCTGACCATTCCAGCCCAGGTCGGACACGGAGCCGCGTACGTCTCCCAACTGCATCCAGGGTGAGGCGTCCTGCGGTTTCGAAATCTCCGCCTCGAGCTGGCCAGACAGCGCCCCTGCGTCGGTCATCGCGCCGCGAAAGACGGCCCGGCTGAAGACGGTTCGCGGACTGGACCGGTCATCCTCCGGGTCGACGACGTTCAGAAACTCCTGCAATTCGTCGATCGGGACAGCCGCCCATCGATCGGACGGTGGTGATTGAGTGCGGCCGTCTAGAAGATAGGCGCGACGAATTCGCTTGTCGCTCGACTGTGCGACGGTCGACCGAGAGAACAACGAGCACAGCGCCAGCCATGCCATTGCCAGGCAAAGAAGGTTCCCGGCCACGGACTTCCCGCGCATCGTGCAGACGCCCCGCAGCATGACTCGGCCGATCACGACGCGCCCCCGGATTCCGACGGCGCGGAAGGCTGGTACACCGCCGTTGGCGCCTGACTCCGTGGAGCGGCGGAGGAGGATCCGTATACCGAGGATCGCTGTTCCCGTCCAACTGCGGAGGGAGGGGGTTCCACGGGTGTCTCTCTCAGTCGACGCCGCGGGCGGCGGCGGGCGGCGGTGTCGAAAGTTGTCGCCACCAGCGCCAACAACAAGCCGAGCAGCGCCGGTTGCAGCAGAAGTTGCATCAGCTCCAGCCGCCACAAGCTGGCCAGCGAGAACACGAAGCCCAACACGAGGATCGAGAAAACGTTTCGTGTCGTGGGGATCCTGCCGAATACGAAACCCAACAACAGCGTGACTCCGGCTCCAATCAGGACGATGAACGTCTGAGCCATCGAACCGAATTGCGCCGCCTGCAGACTCCCGACCGCACGATAGGCGTACACGTTTCCTCCCTGCGAAACGGGAGGGGCTCCTGAGCCGGACGCTATGAAGTTGGCGCGGCGGTCGCGGTACGCGCGCGTGGGACGCCGCATCCAGACGGCGACCGTGCGTTCCCAGGTGTATTGGGGCACCATTCCGTCGGGCGATTCAAACAACTGATGACCAAGCGGCAGCCCGATCTCCCAGATCGTCTCTTCGATCCAGACCCTTTGCGGAAACCTGGGAAACTGCACTGTTCGTTGCGAGATGAAATTCAGGACGCCGTGACTTTGTGAGCGAAATCTGACTGAGAGGCGTCCCGAGAGCGCCTCGAGTTCCCCGTCCTCGATGGCCAGGAGATACTGGCCCGGTTCTCCGGTATAGGGTCGAACTTCACGATCGCTGGTCAGTTTGCGGCCGTTCCAGTAGAAGTCCGCCGCGCCTGTGTCTTGGGGCAACATGATCAGCAACCGTGCGGGCGCCTCTCGGACGTCGTAGTCGGCGTAGGTCGTCGTTTGGCCCTCGTCTCCAATCAATGTGCGCAGGAACGCGGTTTCGATCGTGTATTGCTGCGGCACGTTGACGATGGATTCATCCCGCGACAGCCGTACGAACTCGCGCGGCGTCCGTGTCGACCAGGCTTCGCCGCTGGTTCGTGTCAACTCGGGCTGCCATCCGGTTTCCTTTGCGTCAAGGCGAAGCACGTCTTCGTCGACGATCTGCAGCACGGTGCTGCCGTATTCGGCGTCAATCGACGGGAGGATCGGGACGTCGAAACTCACCGTATGTTCATCAGATCGTCCGGGAACCGGCAACAGGTAGTCGATAAAGATGCTGAAATCACCGTGCCGCGGTTCATCCAGATTGACCTTCAGATGTCCCTCAACGATCTCCGCCTGGAGCGGCGTCCCGTCTCTCAACCGGAAACGGGGGCCGATCTCCGAATAGTCGTCTCCCAACGCAATAGAATCGGAATTGATCACGCTGCTGAGCGATTCGGGACGATCGAACAGAACCGACTCGATGCGGCCGTAGGCCACTGAAAAGGCGACCTCCTGGATCACCCGCAGCCGGGCGGGACGCAGGTCCGTGACTGCCACCATCACATTCGCCTCGATCGATCGCTGGTGGCGAGTGACGTCGATGTTCAACGTCTGGTCCGGAGAATCGATCCTGTACAGCGTGATCGGCGAACTCGCCGGCTCCGTGACTTCTTCCGGAAAGCCGGGCGCCAACCGGGCATCGGCCGGCGGTGCTGGCAGCGGACCGCTTTCACCGACGACGTCAAACTCGAAGTCAATCGGTCCGGCGACCGCCAGTGTCCTCGACCGCTGCGAAACTCCGTTGAGCAGCGGAAGAGGGCCGGCAAATCCGTCAGCGTCTGATGCAGACGTTCTTTCAAAGTGCAGCAGGAATGACAAACGGCCCGTGCAGGGTTCATCGATCCGGACCGACAAAAGATCCTGCGAGTCGTCGTCGATTCCTGTCTCGAGGATCGCTTCGTGCTCTGTCGACGACGTTTGTTCACCGACGTGAACCGGAATGGTCGTTCGTGCGGGTCGCCATCCATCCTCCCGATGCCCCGGCCAGGTCAACTCGACGCGGTCGACGCTGCCGCTCAACACTTCGATTTGCACAGCCGCGTAGAGGTCCGCCTTCCCTTCGTTGAGTCGGATCAGATAGTCCGCCGTGCCGTCAGTCTCTGCATCGATCTGCGAAAACCGGAGGTCGAGATCGATGGGCTGATGCGAGAATTTGAATGCGTAGGCGATGTTTGCGGCCCCGGGCCGGTCGTCCGGTGGGTCCACTTGCGTGACGGGGGAGTCTTCGTAGTTCACCCAATCCAGGAAGTATCCCGGAATCGCTTCGATTTCGATGCTTCCCGACTGACTCCCGGCGTCCGCAATCTCAAGCCCGTCCAGCCGAATGACCTCGCCGTCGTCTGGAAACGGACGAGACAGTTCCCATTGAAGTTCCACGCGGTCCTGGACATCGTCAGTCAGTGAGACCTTGATCCAGCCTGGTTCGCCAGAAACGCCCTCAAACCGCAAAGGTTGCGAGGAGTCTGACTGCATTTGACGGACTGCTTCGATCTCGAAACCCTCGGGAATGCGGACCCTCAGGTGGTCGACGTCCGCCCAGGCGATCCGACACTCCTGGAGAGCGGAAACTTGCAAACGATTGCTGCTCCGAGTCACTCGCAAGAGAGTCGTGACCGCTCCAATCGTCGGTGCATCGTCGCGTCGAATTCGCCAGGAGACGTCCCACCGGATCCCGGAAACTTCGCATTCAAGACTCAACCCCTTGCTTTCCGTCGCATTCGTGGAGCTGATCGTCGTGCCCTGACCCGCCGTTCCCCGAACGGCGCGAGCGTCGTCGACGCGCAGGTTGGCAATCGCGCGAAATCCGTTCGGGAGTTCGGGAATCGTCAACTGCAACTGTCGACCGGTCGCCGTGCGGCGAACCGGCACGCGCAATTGGAATGTCAACTGGTGCCGCCCTTTGCCGCGGAACACCCAGCGTTGGCCCGATCCCTGCCGTTCGGCGCCCTCTGGAGCAGCATCGCCAGGTCCCTCGTATCGCGAACTCAGCAGGCTGGCCTGATCGAAACCGAGCGGCAACACGTACCAGTCGCCGGTCGCCCGCGTCAATTCAACGTCCACAGCAGCCGTCACTTCAGCGGTGTCGCCTTGAACCACACCGTTCAGCTCCAGCCTCGAGATATAAATCGCCTTGGGACGATCGGCCAAATGCTCGGCGTCCGCTTCGAAAATCTCGGTGAATGTTTCGGCGCGTCGATTCTCGTTGTCCGACTGCGGAAGGCGACCCTCATCGGTTGGGGGAACGGCGTCACTCTCGGCATTGGCTCGATCGGTCGACGAGGACGCGCTTTCTCTCGCAGAGGGGCTGTTTCCATCGTCAGACCAAGCCCGACCGGGAGTCACAGCAGACAAGCCAAAGGCAACGGAAGTCGCTGCCAGAATGATCAGAACGCGCAGCACGTTCGGAAATCCCTTCGGCGGGCGTGGTCGATGACTGTCCCGGAGATTACACAACAACACGAAGCGGCGACGAAGGTCGCCGCCCAGCAGCGCCGATTGCGAAGTGATACCGGATGACAGTCGCTGAGCGATGACGTCGTTGAACGGCTCAGGGAGGTGATGCGAGCGCCCAACGTCGCAACCGTAAACCCTGTCGTATCATATCTCTTGGGACAGGTGCGAAAAAGAAGGAAAGGCGAACTCCCGTCAAATTCGCCCGGTTTTCTGCCGCTCGACGTGTGACAACGAATGGTCTGGCGTGTTGAAAAGCACCAACACGCGGCACAGTCTCGCACTCCGCGATTCTCGCACTGCAACGTTCACTCGACGACCACCGGCGGTCGGTCAGAACTCAGGCCCGGCCAGGTGCCTGACCAGTGCCGCAGTCAACTCGGTCCCATTCGTCGCCAGCAGATCGGGCGAATTCACATCGAAAGCCCGCCCGTCGGTCTTCGTCGCTTCGCCGCCGGCCTCTCTGACGATGAGCACGCCGGCCGCCATGTCCCACGGATGGAGGCTCGTCGACCAGAACGCATCCACCCGTCCGCAGGCAACGCCGCAGAGATTCAGCGCCGCCGACCCGGTCCGCTGGACATGTTGAGCGGCCTCGAGAACTCGCAGGAACCGCTGAACCGCCGGATCCCCCCGATTCGATTTCACCGGCAGAGACGCCATACAGAGTGCGTCCGACAGGTCCGTCGCGTCTGAAACCTGGATCGGTTCATCGTTCCGTGTGGCGCCGCCTCCGGCTTCCGCGGAGAACATCTCGTCGCGGCAGGGGTCGTAGATCGCGCCGGCAATCAACCGTCCCATTTGTTCGAGCCCGATCGACACCGCGTAGTACGGAAAGCCGTGCACATAATTTGACGTACCGTCCAGCGGGTCGATGATCCAGCGAAACGGCGAGTCCCCCTCGTCGTGGCAAAGACCCTCCTCGCCGAGGAACCGGTGGTCAGGGCAACGCTCCCGGATGAACTCGAAGATCGCCTGCTGCGACGCAAGATCGGCTTCGGTGACGAGATTGGACGGACTTTTCTCGCGGGCCGTGAACTTCGGCCGCCATTCTTCCAGAATCCGGCCGCCGAGCCGGGCCGCGTCGACGGCGATTTCGCGAAATGACATAAGTCCCTGCTTGTTTAGCGACGCACCGACGATGCGTCGCTATAGCGCTTTGCAAATCAGTGTTGGCGATCTGTCTCGCGGATTCACGTCCTCGACAGTCCAAACACCGCTCGACGCGGACACATGGTAGAGCAATTCGCTCTAATCCCAGGCCAGCGGTTGCTGCCAAGCCGATTTGAGTTCGTCGATCGACTCCTCAATCACCGTCAATGTGTCCACACGAACGACCATCGACGCCTTCCTGGTCACAACTCCGATTCGACGGCACTGCGGGACCGACGCCGCAAACTCCTCTGCGGACTCCGGCGGAACCTCGACGACGAATCGTGTGTTCGACTCAGAAAACAATATCACCGCCGTTGGATCGTCTGCTTGCGACAATTCGACGTCCACTCCCAGTCCGCCGGCAAAGGCCATCTCGGCCAGAGCTACCGCCAGACCGCCTTCGCTCAGATCATGACAACTGAGCGCGAGACCGCCACGGATCGCGCTGTGAACGGCTTCAAAGTTCGCCGGCGCAGTCTCGAGGTCAACGACCGGCACGGCTTCGTCAGCCGGTGAACCGGTCGGTTGCCCGCCGACCTGCAAGAAATGGCTGCCTCCCAACTCCGCCTTTGTCTCGCCCACCAGAAACAGCACGTTCCCCGGTTGCTTGAGGTCCATCGTCACAGCCCGCTCAACGTCCTCAATCTGGCCGAGGGCCGTGATCAGCAGCGATGGAGGAATCGTAATAGACCGCTCGCAGATCGCCCCCGAGGAATCAATGGCGGTCGTGTAGGTGAACTCGTTGTTCAATGAGTCCTTGCCGCTGACGAATGGCGCGCCGTACGCCACCGCCACGTCATGACACGCAATCGCCGCACGGACGAGCGACCCCAGCGTCTCCGGCCGCTCCGTGTTGCCCCAGCAGAAGTTGTCGAGGATGGCGATCCGATGCGGATCTGCGCCGACTGCCACACAGTTGCGGACCGCCTCGTCAATCGCCGAAGCCGCCATCCAGTACGGATCAATGTCCCCGTAGCGCGGGTTCATCCCGCACGCGATCACCAGCCCGCGACTGGACTTCAGGTCCGGCCGCACGACGGCCGCGTCAGACGGACCGTCGTTGTGAACGCCGACCAGCGGCTTGACCACACTTCCCGCCTGCACTTCGTGGTCGTACTGCCGGATGATCCACTCCTTCGAGCAGACGTTCAGCGAACCGAGAATCCGCTTCAGAGTTTCGCCGTGATCCTGTGGTGCAACCGGTCGCTGATCCGTTGCAAAGCGTACGTTCGCAGGCGTGTCCCGCTGCCACACAGCCTCGCGGACGACCGGCGGTCGGCCGCCGTGGAGGAAGTCCATACCCAGATCGCCGACTTCCTGCCCGTCAAAATTCAGGATGAGCCGCTGCGAATCGGTAAACCGGCCGATGACAGTCGCTTCGACGCCTTCCGACGCGCACAGTTCGTGAAACTCTTCCCAGTGCTCCGGCGGGACGGCCAGGATCATTCGCTCCTGCGCCTCGCTGATCCAGATTTCGGTGTAAGTCAGGCCGGCATACTTCAGAGGCGCTTTCTCAAGCCAGACTTCCGCACCGGTCTCCTCGCCCATCTCGCCGACGGCGCTGGAGAACCCACCCGCTCCGCAGTCGGTAATCGCGTGATACAGCCCGCGGTCGCGCGCCTCCAGAATCACATCGAGCAGCATCTTTTCGGTGATGGCGTTGCCGATCTGCACGGCGCCGCCGGAAACTGATTCGCTTTCGTGAGTCAATTCTGCCGATGAAAACGTTGCCCCGTGAATGCCGTCCCGCCCCGTCCGGCCTCCGACTGCCACGATCCAGTCGCCGGGAACAACACGCTTTTCGCTCATCCCGCGCGGGATCAGCGCCACGTTGCCGCAGTAGACGAGCGGGTTCCCGATGTACCGTTCATCGAAATAGACCGCGCCGTTGACGGTGGGAATGCCCATCCGGTTGCCATAGTCCCGCACACCGGAAACGACGCCCTGCATCACGGTCCGGGGATGCAGAACTCCCGGCGGCAACTGGTCGTACGGAGTGTTGGGGGGAGCGAAACAGAAGACGTCCGTATTGCAGACTGGTCTTGCGCCGAGACCTGTGCCGAGGGGATCGCGAATGACGCCGCCGAGTCCGGTGTTCGCGCCGCCGTAAGGCTCCAGGGCTGAAGGATGATTGTGCGTTTCCACCTTGATGCAGACGTCGAAGTCTTCGTTGAACCGTACGATGCCCGCATTGTCCTTGAAGACGCTGACGCACCAGTCGTCGTCTCCCAGCCGTTTGCGGATCTCCTGCGTCGCGGCAAAGACGGTCTCCTTCAGCATGTTCTCGAATCGCCGCTCGCCATCGGAGTCCCGATAGTGAATCCGCCCGGCCAGCGTCTTGTGCGAGCAGTGTTCACTCCAGGTCTGGGCGATCGTTTCCAGTTCGATGTCGGTCGGGTCGCGCTTCAACTTGCGGAAGTGCTGCTGGATCGTCTGCATCTCGGCCAGCGACAGGTACAACTGCCCCTCCCGGCTGAGTCGCTTGAGCGCCGTATCATCCAGTTCGCGGATCGCCACATGCTGCAGCTTGAACTCGTACTCGCTGCCGAGCGCGAGGCTCTTGAGCTGCAGAGGCCCTCGCGCCACGTGCTCGATCGCCTCGTTCGCCAGCACCTTCGTGCACAGACGGTCGACGTCGGCGGGGTCCGCGGTCTCGTTGACCCAGTACTTGCGGCAGGTCGCGACCCGCGCCACGTCCAGGCTCTGATCGGCCAGCGCCGCCTGCGCCGTCCGACCCACGTTGTCCGTCACGCCCGGATTCAGAAGCACGTTGAGCAGCGTCGTCCCGGCCGCATCGCAACCGTTCCCGCTCGCTGGGAGCGGCCGGACCACGCAGGACTCGGTCACGGAGTCGGCCAGCAACGCGGCGGCACGCCCCTTGACGTCCTCCTCTGCAAGCTCACCCTCGATCAGAAACGACCGGGCGCTCCGAACTTCGGAGATAGAACTCACCCCGAGCGTGCGGGCTTCACCGCAGACCCGCTGTCCCTCGCGGTCCACTTCGCCCATTCGCGGCGAAATTTCAACTTCCCACAACATCCGCTGCGCCCCTGATTCCGGCTCCGGCTGATTGACTCCGATCCGGAACGAATCTTACAGAAGCCGGCAGGCGGAGCGAAGAGAGCGACGAATCGACTTTGCAGGCGCAAGGCGTAAGCAATCACTGTTCAGAGACTGATGCAGAAAAGGCGATCAACCATCGTCAGAACAGTCGTGGTCACGGAGTTTTCACCAGCGGAGAACCCTCCGGCAGAGTCATCTGCAACTGTTGCGGCGCTACGCTGAATTCGAACCGTGTCCCGAAAATCGGTCCGCCGTCCAGATTGATCTGTAGACTGTCGGGCGCTTCGATAGTCAGTTCCGGCAACTGCCGGTAAATGACTTCTTCCGGGGGCTCCCCCGTCTCGCCCGTGCGGAACTCGTGCAGAATGTGCGGCCATTCCGAAAACGGGAGGTCCGGCAGGATCATCAGGTCCAGCAGGCCGTCGTTCAGAATCGCGTGGGGTCCGACGTGAAATCCGCCGCCGGCCAGTCGTCCGTTGCAGACGGCAAACGCCAACAGGTCGCCTTCCCACTCAAGGCCGGGGCCTTGCAGCCGGAGATGGCGCGGCCCGCTCGCGTCCATGTTCGTCAGCCCGGTCAGGAAATAGGCGAAGCCGCCGAGCACCCGCTTGAGGGACGGATCCGTCGCCGTGGTCACCTCCGCACCGTATCCTCCGCTGACGACATTGACGAAATGCCGATCGTTGACGCGCCCCACGTCAATCCGCGTTGGTGGTCGCTCGACGACGATCCGCAGCGCCGCATACGGGTCGTCCGTCGGGATTCCGGCTGCGGTCGCAAAATCGTTGGCGGTTCCCAAGGGAAGCACGCCGAAAACGACGTCGTTTGCCCGATCCGTTTCGAGCAGTGCGTTGCACACCTCATTAATCGTTCCATCTCCTCCACCGGCGACGACCGTCTCGGCGCCGGCCTGGACCGCTTCCAGCGCCAAGCGGTGCGCGTCGCCGTCTTCCCACGTGACGCGAACCTCTACCGCATGGCCCTCAGATCGCAACCGTCTGACGGCGTCTCGAATGAGCGGTTCGTCGGCTCGCAGTCCGTGCAGAATCAGTCGCATCATTCGCCTTTGATTCGATGACAGCCGCCGGCAGCATTCGTTGCGGGTCGGCGTCGTCTGCCAGAATATCAATTTCCTGCGCTCCGGGGAGAGGGGGAGACCCGCTCCGCAGAACCGGGACAGACCGGGCCTCCCGATGATGAAGATTCGCAACTCGTGAGATGTCCCGCAAAGATGGCCCGACGAAGGATTGGTCTCCGACCCATCCGCCTCGATGGGACCACGTTGACGCCCGTTTCGTTGTTTGCCACGATTCTCGAAGAATCGACCCGGAGGCCTCCGGTCGTGACAGGAAGGAGCCGTTGTGTCTGCTGGAATGAGCCGCCGTCACGGTCTTTTGTTTGCATTTCTGTTCGCCGTTGCGACGGTGCTTGCGGCGCCCTCCGCACGCGCCCAGACGGCTGGTCCCGCCGAGACTCGGCAGGAGGGCGACGCACCGGCGGAGCCCGACCGGGTCGCCGACTTGCAGGCGACTGTCCAGAAGCTTCAACAGGAGGCGCAGCGCCTGACCGAAGCGCTGAGCAACGCAACCGATCTCGAACCCGAACAGCGCACCAAGGCGGAGGAAGCGCTGCGCCGCGCCGGAATCGAAATTGCCACACTCCAGACGCTGGTGACCGACGCGCAGCAGTTCTCGCAACGAGCCGCCGCGGCCCAGTCCGACAGCGAAAAGCTCCTGGCGGAGATTCAGGAACTCCAGAAGCGGACCGATCCGTCGATCTCCGATGAAATGGTGTTGCCCGAACTCGAAGCCACGCTGGCGGAAGCGAAGCAGCGCCTGGAGGAGTTGAGGGCGGCCGGGCAGGTGCGCGGCGATTCGCGAACTCGCGCCTCGCGCCGCAAGGACCTCCGCGAACAACTCGTCACACTTCCCTCCGATATCGAGCAGATCAAGGCGTCGCTGGCCGCAGAACCTGCGGCGGGCGAACCTCAACTGGTCACGCAAGCCGTTCGATTCGAGCTTCAGTGTCGCCTTGCGGTGCTGGAGGCGAAACTCGACGCTGCCCGCAGCGAACTCGCGCTCTACGACGCGGAGGACGCCTACGAGGTGGCGAATTTGCGCGGCGATCTGAACCGTGAACTTGTCAAGCAGGCGGAAAAACAGATCGCATCCCTGTCGGCTGAAATCGGGCGTCGACGCCGCTCCGACGCCCGCGAGCGGGTCCGGCAGGCGGAAGCCTCGCTGCGGCATGCCACACCGGACATCCGGCCCGTGATCGAAGGCCCCATTCGGCTGGACGACCGCGAATTTGAAGGCAGCCTCCAGATCGCCCGCGAAGAAGTTCGCGTTCGGCAGGAAAATCAGAAGTATCTCGCCCGCCTCGAAGCCGTGAAGTCCGAACTGGACGAGGTGACGCGATGGCACGAGCAGGCGATGGCGCGCATTGAGAGCATCGGCCCCACATCCGCACTCGGATTGCGCCTGCGGCAACAACGGGAACTGCTTCCCAACGTCGATACGATTAAGCGGCGATTGACGGCCCGGCTGGCTGCCATTGAGGAGGCCCAAAACGGCTTTCTCGATTTCACCGAACAGGTGGATGTGTGGGCCGACGACGAAGCGATCGTCCATGACTACGCGACCAGCTTCACCCCTCGGCTCGATCCCGAGCGCCTCGCAGAAAGCGACGAGTGGACGGCGGCGGTTCAGCAACGACAGGAGTACCTTCGCGAACTCGTTGAAGCCTACAACGATTACACGAAGACCCTCGATGACCTGGATCAGGAGGAGCAGCAACTGATCGATGAAGTCGAGGCGTTCGCCGAATTCATCGACGAGCACATTCTCTGGATTCGAAGCCACGAGCCGCTTTCGCTCGATTCGCTGCGGCGCGACAAGTTGACGCTGATCTGGCTGCTCGAAGGCCGATTCGTACGGGATTTCAGCGAAGCGATCGCCGTCGACGTCGCCGCGCATCCCACCTACTGGGTGATTGCCGGGTTGCTGTTTCTCGGCACCCTCTGGCGCGGCCGGAAGCTGCGCAAGCAGTTAAGAGTGCTGTCCAAAGTCGCCCGTGGTCGGGCGCAAACGTCGATGAAACCGACGATGGAGGTCTGGCTGATCACGGTTCTGATCTCGCTGCCGTGGCCCGGCATTCTGCTGTTTCTCGCATGGCGGATGAACGTATCCGGAGGGGAGTCGAGTTCGATTCAGAGCTTTTCGAGCGGTTTGGCGCGTCTCAGCCTGCTGTATCTTGTCTGGGAGTTTTTCCGGCAGACATGCCGGCCGGGAGGGTTGGCGGATGCCCACTTCGAGTGGCCCGATCGGACGATCATCCTGCTCCGCCGCACGTTCCGCGGCCTGATCTTTGTCGTCTTCCCCGCAGGTCTCGTCACGTTTCTGCTGCACTCGTACGAAGCCGAATCCGGGACCGACAGTGACGCCATCGAGATTCTGGCGTTCGTGGTCACGATTCTGCTGATGCTGTTCTTCGCGCATCGACTGCTGCGGCCGCGCGGCGGAGTCTTTCTCGATCTGGCCGCCTACAATCAGGGGGGGTGGATTGACCACAGCCGGCACGTGATCTATCTGGCCGTTGTTTGCGTTCTGCTGTACCTGGTCGGTCAGGCTGTCCTGGGCTACTACTACACCGCGCAGAAGATACTGGCCAAGGCGCAGTGGACGGTCTGGCTGTTTCTCTCCGTCGTCTTCGTCCGCGCGATGCTGATGCGCTTGCTGAACCTGCGTCGTCGTCGGCTGGCGATGGAACAGGCGCGGCAGCGACGGGCGGCCGCTATGGAGGCTGAGGCGTCCGGCGGCGGGACTTCGAATATGCCTGAAGTTCCGGCCGATACGGGGGCCGATCTGGGACAAATCAGCCGTCAGACGCAGAAAGTGGTGAATACAACCCTCGTCGTCGCCGCATGCACCGTACTCTGGGTCGTGTGGAACGACATCACACCGGCGCTCAACTATCTCGACAAGTGGGAATTGTGGGACACCACGACCACCGTCGCCGACGAAACGCCGGGACTTGAGGGAGCGACGCGCACGGTGACGGAACCGGTCTCGATCATTGACTTGATCGCGGCCGTGCTCGTCGGCGTGCTGACGATCACTGCGGCCCGCAATATCCCCGGATTGCTGGAAATCATGCTGCTGGAGCGATTGCCGCTCGACCCCTCCGTCCGCTACGCAACGACCGCCATCACGCGCTACCTGATCGTCCTGCTGGGGGTGATCATCGGAAGTCACATGGTAGGGGTCGGGTGGGGCCAGGTTCAGTGGCTGGCGGCGGCGCTCACGTTCGGACTCGGGTTCGGCCTGCAGGAGATCTTCGCCAATTTCGTCTCGGGCATCATCATCCTGTTCGAGCAACCGGTGCGGGTCGGCGACGTCGTCACGCTCGACTCCGTTTCAGGAGTGGTCAGCCGCATCCGCATTCGCTCGACGACAATCACCGACTGGGATCGCAAGGAATACATCGTTCCCAACAAGGAGTTCATTACGGGGCGGCTGTTGAACTGGACGCTCTCCGACACGACAAACCGGGTGGTGATCAATGTGGGCGTGGCTTACGGGAGCGACATCAATGCCGTGCTCGATGTGATGACCCGCGCCGCAGCCGAACACCCGGTCGTGCTGGACGATCCGGCGCCGATTGTCACGTTCGAGGCCTTTGGTGAGAGTTCGCTCGACTTCGTCCTGCGCGCCTACCTCCCGGCGCTCGACAATCGGCTCAAGACAATCTCTGAGCTTCACGCGTCGATCTACAACGAACTGGCCCAGGCCGGCATCGAGATTCCGTTCCCCCAACGGGATTTGCATCTGCGAACTGAGACGATCGGGCTGCAGGCGGCCCTGTCGGATGCGCACGCCTCGGAGAATTCGGTCCGCTCCCGGCGGGCCTGATCCGCCGGGTCGTGCGCGCTTGCAGTGAGGGGCTGCGGTCCCTCGTCACTTTGTCAGAATCAGCCCGCCCTTTCTCGTTTTTCGCAGGCGGTAGAGCTGTTTGTTGTAGATGACCTGAATCTCGACATTCCCTGCTGAGAGTTCCTCAAATTGGAAGGTTGGGGAAGCTGGCAGGGAATGTTGCGACGGCGTTTCCTCGCTCGTCGTTTCGTGCGGCTCTCCCGGTGCGTCTTGGGGACGGCTCATAAGTCATTTCTTTGATGGTTGTTATGAGTTTCCTGGGGAAACCGGGAGATTTTTCTGCCGGTCCATTGACGTCCCCGCGCTCGGCGATAACCTATTGCAATTGAGACTCAGTGTCAATTCACCGAGGCCGCAGCTAGCCTTCCCTGCCCGTCGGCAGCGCCAGCCACGCTCGGGAGCCTCTCGTTCCAGGGGGAACGGGAGGGTTCTTCGTGGTCCTGCTATTGGAGGAGGTGACGCATGCTCGCGCCGACCAGGCCGCAACAGAAACGCGGCTTCACGCTGATTGAACTTCTCGTCGTGATCGCGATCATCGCGATCCTGATCGCTCTGCTGCTGCCCGCCGTGCAACAGGCCAGAGAAGCCGCACGCCGCACGCAGTGCAAGAACAACCTCAAGCAGATCGGTCTGGCGATCCACAACTATCACGACGTCTACCTGGTCTTGCCGAATGTGAACTGCGGCGGAATCGCCTATTCGACGCTGCAAGGATCCAGCCTGTTCGCCAGCATTCTGCCGATGATCGACCAGGCCGCCTCGTACAACCTCTACGATTTCAACCTGGCGAACACCGATCCGTACAACCTGCAGGTTGTCAGCCAGCAATTGCCGTTTTACCTCTGTCCGACTTCGCCCACGCGGCGTCAGGTTCCGAGTTGCGACAGTGATTCAGGTCGCGCTCCCGGCAACTATGCGGTCTGTATCGGTTCACTGGACTTCGATCAGTACTGGCCCTTTTCCCCTCCGTTCGCGAAACCTGTGCTGAACGGGGCGATCGTCTACACCGACAGTTCTCCCGGCAAGACTTCGTTTCGCGACTTCCTCGATGGAACCAGCAATACGTTGCTCGTGGGTGAGACGGCGTACAATCTTCCCGATTACCTCTTCAGTTCCGGCAGTTGTGTCGGTGAGTCGCGCTACTCATTCACCTACTGGTCGAATCCCTACCCCGGTTCGACCGCCTGCACCACGCAGTACGGCTTCAACCCTCAAGACGTGGCGAACGACGGCCTGTTCGACCCCAACTGGGTTCGTTGTTTCCGCAGCGACCACGAAGGGGGCGTGCAGTTCGTCCTGACCGACGGTTCGGTTCACTTTCTCTCGGAGAATATCGACGCCGCCCTGCTCGACGCATTGGCGACGCGCGCCGGAGGGGAGGTGGTCGGTGAATTCTAAACCGCTCAATTACACGGTTGGGACCGCTGCGATGCAAGTTGCCGTTCTGCCGGCGCTCCTTGCCCTGTTGCCCGGATGCGCCGGGCCACAGACGGAAGCGCTGCCCCGCGCCGGTGTGCGCGGCACGGTGACGCTCGACGGCGCCCCGCTCGAAGAGGGGATCATTCGTTTCGTTCCCATCGAGGAGACCAGGGGGCCCAAGACGTCCGTTCCGATCGCGGAAGGCCGGTTCGAAGTCGATGAGGAGTTCGGGCCGCTGGTCGGCTCGCATCGAGTCGAAATCGAATCGACCGACGACGGTGGGTACGCTGCAGACGACGAACAGGCGTTGCAAAGACTGCTCGAGAATCCACAATCGATTGAAGTCGTTACCATTCCGTCCGAGTACAACAGGCGGAGCAAGTTGCGGGCCGACGTGACGGACGAGGGGCCGAACGAGATGACTTACCAATTGGTTTCTCAGTCGAATTGAGGGGCGACATGCCGGAGTTGCAGCCGACTGTCGGCCAGCACTCCGGCCGTCGCCGACACGTTGAATTGTCCCTGCGCGGCACCGTGGTTCGATCGGCGCCTCCCCGTCGATCGTTCCCGGTTCCGCGTGCCAAACAAGATTCAGGAAAGAACACAATGCGAATGCTGATGGCGACTGCGGCGCTTCTCACAATGACGGCGTCTGCGCGGGCGCACTTCATCTGGCTCGTCCCCGAAACCGACGACGACGGGACGACGACCGTTCAGGTCTACTTCGGTGAGGACGCGTCGCCGGATGATCCGGAATACCTCGGACGCATCAAGGACATGAACCTGCAGCGCGTCAGCGGTGACGATGCGCCCGTTCCGCTGGAACTCGTTCATGCCGACGACTCGCTCTCCGCAAAGCTCGACGATTTCCGCGGTCAGTCGCTGTTCATTGCCTCCCACGATCTGGGCGTTTTCGATCGCGGCGATTCCGTCTTCCGGCTGAAGTACTACGCCAAATCGGGGCCGGCCGTGACCAGCCGCGCATGGCAGCAGACGGACTGTGCGGACGATCTGCAACTCGACGTGGTCCCGTCGTTTGAAGACGGGCGGGTGACGGTCGAAGTTCGGTTTAACGAGAAACCTGTCGCGGGCGCTGAAGTGAAGGCGTCGGGGCCCGGTCTGGACGAAATTACCGCCGAGACGGACGAAGAGGGGCACGCGGCATTTGAGTCGGCCGACGCCGGTCTGTACTCGATTCGCGCTCGTCATATCGAAGACGAACCGGGAGAATTGAACGGCAAGGAGTATCCCGAGACGCGGCACTACTGCACCGTCGCCGTCAATGTCCCCGCGAATCCGTCTCCCGTTCCCTTTGAAGAGGTCGCCATGATTTCAACACCCGTGACGAGCTTCGGCGCGGCGATCATCGACGGCGACCTCTACCTCTACGGCGGACATACCGGCGACGCGCACAGTTACTCGCTGGAGGAGCAATCCAACCACCTGACCCGGCTCGATCTCTCGACCGGTGAATGGGAGACGGTCGCAGAAGGGCCCCACCTGCAGGGCCTGGCTCTCGTCGCTCACGACGGCAAGCTCTACCGCATCGGCGGATTCACGGCGAAAAACGCCAAGGGCGAAGACCACGACCTGTGGTCTCAATCTTCGGTCGCCCGTTTCGATCCGCAGCACGGCGAGTGGTCGGAGATGCCGCCGCTCCCGGAGCCGCGCTCGTCGTTCGATGCGGCCGTGCTGGGAGACTCGATTTATGTCGTCGGGGGCTGGTCGATGGAGGGCGAGGGCGAACATGTCTGGCACAATTCGGCCTGGCGGCTCGACTTAAGTCAGGAGTCTCCGGAGTGGCAGGCGCTCCCCACGCCTGAATTTCACCGCCGCGCGCTCGCTGTCGCGGCACACGACGGAAAGCTGTACGCCATCGGCGGAATGCAGGAGGAAGGCGGTCCGACGCGCCGGGTCGACGTGTTCGATCCGGAGAGCGGAACGTGGTCGGAAGGTCCGGAACTGATCGGCGTCGACGGGATCACCGGGTTCGGGGCCTCGGCCTTCGCGACCGGCGGCCGGCTGTACGTCAGCACCATCAAAGGGACTCTTCAACGACTGAGCGAAGACGGCTCGAACTGGGAACTGGTCGGCAAGACTCCGACGGCCCGTTTCTTTCACCGTCTGCTCCCGCTGGACGACGAGCGACTGCTGGTCGTCGGCGGTGCGAATATGGGAATCGGCAAGTTTGAAGAGATTGAGGTGCTCCACGTCGCACCCCAGGAAGTCGGCGAGGAGTGATCCAACATTCCGCCGCGCTGAGAGCGAAACTCTGTAGCCCGGATCGCGATCTTTGAAGCTCAAAATGGGCGGACTTGCCTTCAGGAGAACTCATGGTGTCGGAGATACGTGCCCGCATACCGGGCAATCATCCCTCCGCAGGATCGAAAGCTTGCGAAACTCCATTGTGCGCATGTTGATCGTGAGCAGTTTTCCCGCCAGTGGTTCGCCGATTCCCGTTATCAGCTTGACCACTTCAACCGCAGCCAGCGAGGCAACGGCGCCCGATACCGCGCCCAGCACCGGAAACTCCCGCTTCCAGTGCGGCGGATGCTCCGGGTACAAGCAGGCCAGGCACGGCGTCGTCCCGGGGATGACGGTCGTGAGTTGAGCGTCAAAGTCGTACATGGCGCTTTCGACGAGCGGTTTGCCCTGCCGAACGGCCTCGCGGTTGAGTAGAAACCGTTCCTCAAACAGGGGAGCCGCGTCAACGACCACGTCGACGCGGCCAACCAGTTCGGCGGCGTTGTCTTCGTCGATATTCTCAGCAACCGCCTCGACCTCAACGCCTGGGTTGAGGTCACCCAGCCTTCTTTCCGCAGATTCGCTCCGCGACGTCCCAAGTCCGGCCGTCGTCATCAGCAGTTGCCGGTTGAGATCGCTTGGCTTGATATTGCCGGCGTGAGCGAGAACGAGCTTCCCGATCCCAGCGGCCGCCAGGTAGTACGCAACCGTGCCCCCCACTCCACCGACACGCGAGACGAGCGCGCTGGACGCTTTCAGCTTCCGCTGCCCTTCTTCCCCGAATCCGTCCGCCCACATCTGCCACTCATAGCGGGCCCGTTCGTCGTTCGTCAGTTTCGGAAAGTCAGGCATCGAAGTCCCAGGTTCTGCTCCTGTTCAACATGCAATAGAGCGAGCGAAGACCCATTATCCACCGGCAATCGGGGGCATCACCACAACGCGGTCGCCTTCTGAGAGATCGTACGCATCGGCGTCACTCGCCGCGACGGAGTCGTCACCGACAAAAATCAACAGGCTCGGCCTGATGCCGCTGTCGGTCATTAGGTGAGCGGCGAACGAGTCGGGGCCCGCGTCGGCGGCGGCCCGCAGCGCACCCGCAACGGTCGACCCGTCGGGCAGGTCCAGGTCGACGGCGGCCCGGCCGAACGACGTCCGCAATTGGGCTTCGAATTCGACCTGAATCCTCATGCGGTCTCCTGTTGCACGGACCTCGCCGGTGTACTCCCGGCTCGGCGGTCCGTTTCGGTAATTCGTCCATCATCGAGAATCAGAAGTTTGTCCGCCAGCGCGAGCGCCTCGCTGCGGCTGTGCGTGACGTGGAGCGTCGTCACGCCGGTGCGTTCACGGATCGACAGCAGCAGAGACTGGATGTCCTCGCGAGTCGATTCATCGAGCGCGCTCAGTGGCTCATCCAGCAGCAAGACCCGCGGGTGAAACGACAGAGCGCGGCCCAGCGCGACGCGTTGCGACTCGCCGCCGCTCAACCTTTGTACGCCGCGTCCGAGCAGGTGTGTGATCCCCAACAGTTCCGCCATCTCCCGCACTGCTTCGCGAATCGCCGGCTGCGCGGCGCCGCGGATGCGGAGCGCGAACTCAAGATGCTGGGCGACGGTCATCGTAGGAAACAGGGCCAGATCCTGCGGAACATATCCCACGGCGCGATCCGCGGGCGACCAGTCCGTCACGTCGTCGCCATGCAGCAGAATGGCCCCCTCGCTGACCTGACGCAGGCCGCAGATCGCTTCAAGAACCGTGGTTTTCCCCCGTCCCGTGCGTCCCATCAGCACCGCGTATTCTCCGCTCGCGACGGAAAACGAAACGTTCTCGAGCGAGAATTGTCCCGCACGAAGCGTTACACGTCGCAGTTCGATCATGCCTGCAACCCCGTTCCCATCAATCGAAGAACGAGCAGCACGATCATCGCGAGGAAGATCATCAGCAGGGAGACCGCGACGGCCGCTTCGAGATTTCCGATGCTCAATTCGAGGAAGACCGTCGTCGACAGCACTTCGGTCCGCATCCGTGTCGCGCCGGCAAAGACCAGAATCGGCCCGAATTCTCCCAGCGATCGGGCCCAGGCAATCGTCGCGGCCGCGATCATTCCGCGTCCCGATTGTGGAAGCGCGACTCGCAGAAACGCCTGCGCCCGAGTGCAGCCGAGCGTCCGCGCCACGTCTTCGGCGCGAGGATCAATCTGGTCGAACGTCACCCGCATCGTTCTGACGGCGAATGCCGCCGCCACGCAGAATTGAGCCAGCACAACCGCAGATCGACGATACGTCACCGGGAACCCGACCGTGTCGCGGAGCCATTCCTCGAGAGACCAGTCGCCGATCTTGAAGTGAAACAGAATCAGCAGGCTCAGGCCAAGCACCAAAGGAGGCAGCACGATCGGGACGTCGACAATCGTGTCGACCAGAGTCCGCCCCGGAAACCGGTAACGCGAAAGGAGATATCCCAGCGGAGTGCCCACCCACAGGGAGAGAATCGATGCCACGGTGCACGAGACGAGAGTGAGTTCGATCGCGCTGCGGATTTCGGGTTTCTTGAGAGTCTCCGTGAAGTCCGCCGGCGTCGTATAGGCGGCGTCAACCAACAGCATCAGCAGAACCAACACCACGTAACTGCCGCCGATCGTCCCCATGATGACAAAAAAGGGAACGTCCGACCGACGCCGCACGCTCAGCGCGCCGCGGTCAGGTCGATTCGCCGGAGTCGTAGAGTTTTCTTCGGTCGTCATTGGTGAATAACGCAGTCGGCCCGTGACGCTGCGACTCTCAGTGGCGCGGCAGTTTCGCGCGCTTTGCGACCGGTTTGCCTGCCGGGATAACGCGATCCCGCATCATTCCGAATCGGTCGGCGGCGTGGGCTCTTCCCCCGCCGTCAATGCCTCCCAGCGAAATCCGACGCTTTCAAAGCGAGTCTGAGACTGCGCGGACATGATGGCCTCGTACAATCGCGCCGCCAACTGCGGATGTTGCGCCTCACGCGCCACGGCATAGGGCTGGGTCGCGATGGAACATTCGAGGTCGGTAATCGCCACCGCGTCAAGTTCGTCCGCCGATCCGGCCGCGTTGCTGAGATAGACGACCGCCGCGTCGAGCGACCCCGCCAGCATGTTGTTGACGAGCATGTCTCCGGTGGGAAGCTGGGTCGTGACGTTGGGCATGATTTCCTCCCTCACGCCTCCTTCTCGCAGGACGTTCTGCGTCAGCCACCCCATGGCGCACTGCTTCTCGTGACCAATTCCCACCCGCAGCCCGGGCTTCGCCAGGTCGCGCAGCCCGGCGATGCCGAGCGGATTCCCTTTCTGGACGATGATGACCAGTTCGTTTTGCGAAACGTCGGTGGAAGGAAGGAACTGGTCTTCGACCTGTTTCATGAATTCCGTGTCGCACGCGAAGTAGGCGTCCGGCATTTCGCCCGCCTTCATCTGCGCCACCAGAATCCCGCAACCATTGTACTTCGATTCGACCACGGCCCCCTCGCGGCGTTCAAATTCCTGAATTGTCCTCTCGATGGCCGGCCGCAGCATCGAGCCGGCGTAGAGGGTCACCCGAGGTTTATCGGCCCACACGTCTCCTTCAACCGGCGTAAAGCCGCGCCTCTCGTATTCGAGCAGTCCCCGGTCCCGCGCCGCCAGGTAACGGGCGAAGTGCAAAGCCCGTTGCGGATTCCGGCACGACTTGAGCACGCTTACCGCACAATTGGCCGCCGCTGGTTCCAGTTCGGGAATCTCGACGGCCTTTAATTCCGGATAGGTCGAAAGCACGGCGTCAAACACGATCCCCGCATCCGCCGAACCGACTTTGACGTCGTTCGCAACGTCCGTCACGGTGGTCCGATAGGCCATCGTGTGCTGGTCCAGCGTCTCCCACCGGCCCGATTCCGAGAGCACGCGCTTCGTCATCTTGCCGATCGCAGCCCCGTCGGGGCTCGCCTGGACGACTCGGACGTCCTCGCGCAGCAGATCCTCGAAAGACGAAACCCCTTTCGGATTCTCTTTCGTCACAACGATCACCGCCTGCATCCGCGCCAGCGGCAGGATTTCGTCGATCAGGTTTTTCTCTGCGGCGATTTCGAGATAGCTGTCGTCCGCCGGAAGATAGAGATCGCCGGTCGCCGCGACCTCGGCCGTCGTCAACAGCGTCTGTGAAGGCCCGTAATCAATCGCGACGCGCACTCCCTCCTCTGCGTACTCCTCCTCGTATTGTTTCGCCACGGCGTCAACGACGGCGCGATTGCTGGCCGCACAAAGCAGATGGACCGTCGGCGCGCCACTCTGATCACCCCCCGTGAGCGCGGAGCCGGAATCGGGTTCGCGGAGAAGCAGCAGCAATCCGGCCAAAACGGCCAGCGAGGCAACCATGATGATCCAGGGACGTGTCATTGATCCCCTCTTCGCCACTTGACTCGAACAAAAACTGACTCGAACAAAGGATCGTGATTCGCCGCCCGACTCGCGACAAACCCGTTGCTCAATACGGCCGTCATTCCACACCCGTCGCGAAGTCAGGGTGTCCGCTGGGCCCGGTTCGCCACACCACGACTCGACGGCGGGAACCCCGATCCTACCAGACCGGTCAGGCCGACGACCAGCAGGGCGATCAAAAGCGGAACTCCATTATTGATTGGCTCACGGCAGATTCAACCGGAGCAGAATGCCGTGCAACAACGTCATCGCGAATCGCGGCTCAAGATGGCCCGCCAACTCTCCCGACCTGCCGTTTCAAGCTGGAAGTGACCAAACCCCGCAGCAATCACCGGATGCCGCATAAGACGACGCGCGCAAGTCCCGTCCGAGACAGGAATTGACCACACCAGCCCACCTGCTAGAATGCGGCCCGCACCGGCAACGCCGGCCGCAACGGGGTGTAGCTCAGCTTGGCTAGAGCGCTACGTTCGGGACGTAGAGGTCGCAGGTTCAAATCCTGTCACCCCGA
>ERZ869936.351-NODE-351-length-46435-cov-31.860069_pt1 | contig 46435 bp, 30 predicted proteins | sample MGYA00520876_ERZ869936 | MGnify/ENA primary metagenome ERZ869936 (study PRJEB32218, sample SAMN09650985) | biofilter metagenome | isolation source: enrty point of leading RO module | place: Saudi Arabia: Thuwal, RO plant located on Red Sea | collected 2016-02-17 ... | reverse complement strand
CTGTACCTCTATCTGAGGCTGCTGTCGTTGTTGGTCCATAACGTGCCGCCTGGGCCGGACGGGGTGCGGCATACGCCGATTCAGCTGCCGCTGCGCGGAGACGAGCCACGGAATCTGGTAGCGGTCGATTGGGTGTCTCGTGTCATTTGTCGCTTGCTTGACACGCCGGCGGCGCACGGCGGCACCTATCACCTGACACCCGCACGCGGTGTGACCGCGCGGGACCTGGTTGAGGCCGCCTACGAACACTTCAATTCGCGCGGCGTCGAGTTTGCCGGGGAGCAGGCCGCCCGCGATGAAAAGGGGCCGAGCGGGTTCGGCCAGGCCGTATTCGAGAATAAGAGCATTTACGAGGCCTACGAAACGAGCGATCCTCAGTTCGATCGTGCGCAGCTTCTCCGCTTTGCCGCCGACATTCCCGAACCATGCCTGGGTAAGGACGCCATTCTCAACTACTGGAGATTCGCCGAGGCGGATGACTGGGGCAGGCGACGTGAACCGGAGCCTGAAGTCCCCTGCTGGATTGCCGATCAGCTGCGACCTTCGACCGTGGAAGCACCGAGTAGCGTCTCGGCCGGCAGCGACACGCCTCCTGGCGGCACCAACGGCAGCGGCACGCCCGACTCGGCAGGCCCGCGCGTGTTCGGCCTCGATGTCCGCGGTCCCGGTGGCGGCCAGTGGACGGTCCGCCTGGGTGATGACCGGCACTTCGAAGTCGAGCTCGGCCTGCCGAACGCCGAGGCAGAAGCGGTGCAGATCGACGCCCGTGATTTGGCGGCACGCCTCCAGGCGGGGGGAGCCGCGGCCAGCGACAGTCAGGTTGCTACCGAAGCCGCGGGCCGTCTACTCGCGGAGCTCGTGAGCGGGGCTATGGAGTCCTCTGGTCCGACCGTCGACACCAAAACGGCACCGACCGTCTCGGTCGACCCGCCGGACGAGAGCGTGCTCCGCCTAGAGTGAGGTATGCGGCCCTGACTCGGGTAACGGCGAGTCGGTATAGGGCCGATACTCGACCAACCGCACGGACCGAGAAGGCGAGATCTCGTAGTCGATGCCGCGCCACTTCACGCGTCGCAGCACCATCAGCCGCGTCAGAACGGTCGGGTAGAGAACCTGGGTGACGGGCACCGAGATCGCAGTGAGCGCCGCCAGCGCGGGGGTGAACCACCGCGTCGGTTCGCCCCGTGCGCGAACGATGCGGCGGACGGCCCACTCCATCGGGGCCAGCAGACCGAGCAACGCCAGGTCGTAGAGCACAAGACCCACAGCCAGCCAGACCAGACTCGTCAGGTCCCCTTGCAGGCCAGCGGCGATCATGGCCGCGACGGCCGCCGCCGGCACCAGCGCCGTGATGACGGCGTGAAAGACCACCAGCGGCCAGGCGCGGTGGTACAGCCGCGCGGTGAGCAGCTGCCGGGTGACCCAGGAGAAGAAACCGCCCAACGTACAGGCCTCGCGATTGACCATCATCAGCGAGGGCACGAAGGCGACGCTCAGACCGGTCGAGCGGAGCACCTGGGGCATCATCGTGTCTTCACAAAAAGCGTGGGCCCAGCGCTCGAGCACGTCAGTTTCCCGCAGCACCCGGGCCTTGATCGCCATCGTGCCACCCCAGGGGATGGCGTAGCAGAACATCTGTACGACCGCCGCCGCATTCCAGTGGTAGCGGACCAGTGAGCCGAGTTGCGCCTGTCGCGGCATGTACCAGCGATTGCCGGTTGCCACGCCTACCGATTCGTCGGCCAAAGCGCCGGCGAATTCCCGCAGCCAGCTGCGGTGTGGAATCGTATCGGCGTCGAGCAGGGCTACAAAGGCGCACTCGTCCGGGAGCTGGTCGACGGCGGTAAGCAGGCTGCTGCACTTCAGGCTGCACGTCGACCGCCGCTCTGCCAGGGCGACGATTTCGAACGACGCCGCAGAGTGTCCTGCCGCGATCTGCTGAACCAGCTGCCAGGCTGGATCCTCGCGACTGTCGACCACCACCTGGACCCGGTAGTTCGGATAGTCGAGCTGCACGAGCGCCGAGAGACAATCCTCCAGAAACGGATCGCGGCCACGCAGACAGAGCACCACGGTGGCCGGCGGGCAGGCCACATCCTCCGGCAGGGGGCGGCGAAACTGCCACAGCGCCCGCACGAACGCCGCCACCAGAAAGCCCTGGCTGATGAAGAGAATGGCGAGCAGCCCGTTGATGCCGATGACGACGTCATTCACGGTGCCGGTTCCCCTGCGGTCTGGGCGATCGGACGTTTCTTCCCGACGAACCTTCGCTCCGCGTCCGCAGAGCGATGCAGGCGATCGACGTAGCGGTCGAGCAAGTCGGCCGCCTCGGTCGAGGAGAGGGCCCGTGAATCGTAGTGGAGCGACACACCTAGTCGTCCGGCATAGGTCAGCAGACTAAACCCGGCACAGGTTTGGGGGCGTAGCGGACCCAGGCCTTCCACGTCCGTCAGCACAGCGTCGCCGATGGTCAGGCGGCCGTCGCTGCCCGTCAGCGGGGACGTTGCCCAGGGCTCGCCGAGATTGGACAGCGAGGCGGTCGCCACGCAGCGTTCATCCCAGTGGTGCCGCGCCAGGCCGCCGGGCAACATCCGTGCCACGACCAGCGAAAGGATGTAGGTGAAGCCGAGGTGACGGCGCTTGATCAGATCCATCTGTTCGTGAAGCGAACGGAGGAGGTCCGCTTCGTCGCGGCCGTCTTCCTTGCGACGATCGAGAAACACCGAACTCACCACGTTCGCTGCCGGCAACTCGACATCTGCCGCCGAGCGCAGGTTCATGGGCACCATGATGCGCAGCCAGTCCTGCTCATCGCCAATCTTCAGGTCGTGGCGCCACTCGATGAGCGTGACGAACAAATCGCGTAAGGCCAGATCGTTGAGCGTGGCTCCCTGCTGTCGCGCCGCCGCACGGAACTTCCGCGTGGCGTTCGGATCGAGGTGGGCCGTGAGGGCCGCCGGATAGTCGGGCGCGGGCGACGAGTCGCGGAGGCGAAGTTCGTGGGGACGCAGCGGTACCGGTTTGCGGGCGAGGAATTCACGCACGCCGAACAGTCCCGATAGCTGTGGGACGAAGAGCCGCAGCACCCGCGTGGCGGTTAGTCCGAAGCGGTTTCGCCCTGGCAACCTTTGCGAATCGACCGGCGGCAAAGCGGGGGCGGAGCGTTCGCTGGCATACGCCGCGTAGCGGGTGAGCCACTCCTCCGCGAACTGAAACCCGGCGGCGCCGTCGCAGCAGGCGTGGTGAAACTGGAGAATCAGCTCGGTCCCATCGCCGTCGACGGAGGCCGACACGCGCAGGCCTGCCTCTTCTTCGATCTTCAGTGGCGAGAGCGTCTCTTCGCGAGCCGCGCGAGGGCCCTCGCTCCACCGCAAGGGGTGAGGCTCGGCCGGGACCCAGACGCAGCGACGGTCCTGCAGGCGACTGACGCGTGCTCTTAGCAGTGGATGCCGAGCGACGGAGTCGGCGAGTGCTCGCTCCAGCGGCGAGCGGTGCAGGCAGCCCGCGAACCGGAGGCGGAGGACGAAGTTCCACGGATACGCAGGACGGTCGTCTTGGACGAGCGACTCCTCGAAGGCGGTCAATCCCAAGGGATAGGTCATCGGCGTCGGACAAGCTCGTTAAGAGTCATTTCGTGCCATAACGACAGCGGTGGACTGCCCGATTGTGGCACAACGGTTGCGACTCGAACAGCGGAAAAAAAGCGCGGCTCAATTGACGACGCGGGAGCACCTACCCGAGGCGGCTGACCCGACGGTTTACGATCTTGCTCGACCTGCCGAGGGTCGCGCGAGAGTCATCGGGTGGGCTCTCGGTGGATGGGCCGAATACGCACCGACACCGGGTTGCCGCGTTGACTTTAAGAAACGTGTGCAGGCAGGGAGCGAAAAAGGCCTAGAATTCAGGCCGAACCTCGGCCGCTCAAGTGCGCGTGTGCGGGGTGGCACAGCCACGCCCCGCCCCAACAAGACAGGCTAGACTTCAAATGGAGACCTGAACGTCTCCCGTCTGACGCGTCAGACGCAAGGTGGGGCCCGGCGGGCCCTGCAGGCGAGCGTGAAAGCGAGGTGACACCATGAGCAGTACTCCGTTGACCGACCTCCGAGAACCAACACGAGCCCGAGCTTCGCAGGCGAGCTCGAGCCATGAGCGAAATTCGCTCGATGAGCGGCGCACCGCCACGCGGATGCAAAAGACGCCCGATACCGAGTTCGGGATGATCTGGTCGCGAGTGGGCGAGGCGCTGCCGGCCGAAGTCCACGATGAATCGTTGGGCGGACTGGCTCTGCTTGTCGACGACGCGACCGGTTACCGCGTGGGAGGCGAAGTCGAGATCTACTATCAGTCGACCATCTACACCGGCGAGGTGCGACATATTGAGCCGTTAAGTGACGGCACCTTTCGGGTGGGTTTCGAGTGCCATTCGCAGGACTAAGTGGCGCGGTGTGGCATCGCGCGATCGCCCAGCTTCCGCACACTTCAGCCGGCCCGTAGCAGAGCCTCACTACGATCGATGGCCTGGACGCGGAGTTGGTCCATCTCGTCCATCAGCTGTTCGAGCTTTTCCTGATCTTGGCCCGCGCGGCACATCTTGGCGGTCAGCCTCTCGTAGGCCCGGTTCCAGCTGAGCCACAACATCAGGGCCTCTTGCCAGGCCAAGTCGTCCGCTGTCTTCTCGTCGCCCCGCGGCGATGTTCCTCTTAGCATTTCCGCCCGGGCTGCCGCCGGCACGTCTTCGAGGGCCAGCCGTGTCTTCGACATGGGGAATCGCTTGTCGCGGCGGTTGTGCATTCCCTGACGATTACCGCCCCGGGAACCGTTCTGCTGGCGGCTTGTGGCGACTCGGCGAGATGGTTTCGAGACGGCCGCACGACTTGGACGAGACTTCATAGCCGATCCCTCCTGCCCCAGGATGTCCGCGGCGACGCGGCCGCTGCGCCATGCCCACGGCCCAGCGTCGTGAAAGGGTCCGCCTGCCCGGAGTCGGGCGCGAGACGTGTAAGAAGCGGCCCCTCGTGTTCTGTCCGAAATTATTCCCGCGCCGTCGCCGACCGGCAAGCAAGAAATCGGCCGGACGAACGCGATTCTCAGCGACCTGCGCCGTCTTTCCGCACGATCGGCCAGCTCCGCCCAGGCGGCATAGTTTCAACCTCGCCGGCCTTCCCATCTGGGGTGCGGCGAAGGCGCTATCTCGCGATACAATACGAACCGATCAGCCTATGAGTCACTAACGAGGTGCCACGCATGGTGTCGTTCGAACGAATCTTGTTTCCCACCGACTTCAGCGCTTACTCGGCGGCGGCCCGGGAGTATGCCGGCACGCTTGCCGAGCAGTTCGACGCAGAACTGCACCTGTTGCACGTCTTGGAACAGCACGCCGGCATCGATCCGGTGTTTGCCGCGGGCCTGGCGATTCCCACGGCAAGTGCCGAGTCTTCAGCCTGGGCCGAGGAGAAGCTCGCGGAAGTTTACACGGCTGCCTGGACGGAGGCGCACCGAGTTGTCCGGGCGACCGCGAAGGGCCCGCCGTTCCTCGAGATCCTCCGCTACGCCGAGGAGCATCAGATCGACTTGATCGTGATGGGGACGCACGGTCGTTCCGGCCTGGCCCATGTGTTGATGGGTAGTGTCGCCGAGCGGGTCGTCCGCAAGTCGCGGTGCCCCGTGTTGACGGTGCGGCCGCAGGAGCACGAATTCAGCATGCCGTGACGACAGCCACCGCGCTGATTGCAAACCAGGGCCCCACGGACGACAAACGTGGCCCAGGCACGCACTCTTGCTGTTCCGGTGTGCCTCTTCACCCGCCTGCCGGTCGGCTATCCAAGCGTAACGATCGCCCTAGCCCTTGATGACGCCAATCGGGCGCATGCGGGCGACCTTGCGGGCCAGACCGGCGGCGTGAACGACCTCGACCACGTCATCAACGTTCTTGTAAGCATCGGGCTGTTCTTCGGCCAAACCCTTGCGACTGTGACCCCGCGCGATGACTCCCCGCTCGGCCAGCTCACGCTGAATGTTCCGCCCGGTCGATTGCCGTACCGCCGCCTTGCGCGAAAGCACGCGGCCGGCACCATGACAGGCACTGCCAAACGTACGGGCCATGCTGCCATCGGCACCAGCGAGCACCCAACTGGCCCGGCCCATGTCGCCCGGGATGATCACCGGCTGACCGATCTCGCAGTACATCGGCGGCACCTCTTCGTGGCCAGGCGGAAACGCGCGGGTCGCGCCCTTGCGATGTACCCAGAGCCGCTTGCGCGCACCGCCGACATCATGGTCCTCCGGCTTGGCGATGTTGTGGGCGACGTCGTAGACCAGTTCCATTTCGAGCGCCTGCCAGCTCTCGCCAAACGTCTCGGCAAACACCTCTCGGGCTTGCCACATCAGAAGCTGCCGATTGCACCAGGCATAATTCGCCGCGGCCCGCATCGAGCCGAGATAGTGTTGGCCCTCGCTGCTTAAAATAGGCGCACAGGCGAGCTGCCGATCGGGCAATTCGATGCCGTACTTCTCGGGTACGCCGCGCAGGCGGCGCAGGGCGTCGTCGCAGACTTGATAGCCGAGCCCTCGCGAGCCGGAGTGGATCATCACGCAGGCCATGCCCTTGGCGAGCTGCATCGCGTTCGCGGCCGTCTGGTCGAAGATCTCGTCAACGATCTGCACTTCGAGAAAATGATTTCCCGAGCCGAGCGTGCCGCATTGGTTCGCGCCGCGGGCCAGCGCTCGTTCGCTGACCATCTCGGGGCGGGCCTCGGCGAGACAGCCGCCCGCTTCGGTGTGCAAGAGATCCGCTTCGGTGGCCAGGTCCCAGTCGGCGAGCTGCGCCGGTCCGCGGGCCATGATGCGGCGGAGATCTTCCGGCCCATAACGGTACTTGCCGCCACGCCCCGTACCCGCCGGAATCTCGCGGAAGAGATTCTCCATCAGGTGGCGCAGCCGAGGCTTGACGTCCTTGGTGAAGAGATTCGATCGCACCAACCGCACGCCGCAGTTGATGTCGTAGCCGACGCCGCCGGGCGAGATGACGCCGCCTTCGTTCGGATCGGTCGCACAGACGCCCCCGATGCAGAAGCCGTAGCCCCAGTGAATGTCCGGCATCGCCAGGCTCGCCTCTTGAATGCCGGGCAGGAAGGCGACGTTGGCCACCTGCTCGGGAGCCTGGTCTTTGCGAATCGAGTCGAGCAGCTGTTCGTTGGCGAAGATCAGGCCGTCGACGCGCATGCCCGCCTTGTAGCTGCGGGGAATCCGCCAGCAGCAGTCCCCGGCCGGCTCGAGCGGTCCGTCAAAGCGATTGGTAACCATGAACCGGTCCTCGGTGTCTCTGCGACTCTTCCCCTCCGTGGCCCTCCGCACCTGCGAGCAGCCGGATGCAAGAGCGTCTGCCGCGTTCCCTCTTAAATACGCCGCAAGAATAGAGAGACACACTTGCAGCGAACGGGTTCACGAGTGCGACGTTACGCCAATAGCGGCGAGAGCACCCGGGCCGGCTCGTCGACGCCCGTGAGTCGCTGATCGAGTCCTTGGTGCGGATAGACAAATCGCTCGTGGTCGATGCCCATGCAGTGCAGCAGGGTGGCATTGAGATCGCGGACGTGGACGGGATCTTCGGTGATGTTGTAGCTGTAGTCGTCGGTGGCCCCGTGGACGACGCCGCCCTTGATGCCGCCGCCGGCCAGCCACATCGAATAGCAACGCCCGTGATGATCGCGACCGTAGACGTTGCGGGTCAGCTTGCCCTGGCAATAGACGGTGCGGCCGAACTCGCCACTCCAGACGACCAGGGTGTCTTCCAGCATGCCGCGTTGTTCGAGGTCCATGATCAGGGCGGCCGACGGCTGATCGGTGTCGTTGCACTGCTGCCGGATGCGTCGAGGCAGATTGGAGTGCTGGTCCCAGCCGCGGTGATAGAGCTGAATGAACCGCACGCCGCGCTCCGCCATGCGCCGCGCGAGCAGGCAGTTTGCCGCGTAGGTGCCCGGCTTCCGCGCCTCGGGACCGTAAAGGGCAAAGGTGCTGGCCGACTCGTCCCGCATGTCCATCAAATCGGGAATCGACTTCTGCATGCGGAAGGCCATTTCGTACTGCGCGATGCGCGTGTCGATCTCAGGATCGCCCTGGCGGGCCGACTTGAGCTCGTTGAGTTGGGCGAGGCCGTCGAGCATGGCGCGGCGACTGTCGCGATCGAGTCCCGGCGGGTCGGACAGGAAAAGGACCGGGTCCTTGCCGCTGCGGAAGCGAACGCCCTGATAGTCCGAGGGGAGGAAGCCACTGCTCCACAGCCGAGCAAACAGCGGCTGCGAGATCGTAGCCCCGGTGCCGACCGAGATCATCACGATATACGCGGGCAGATCCTGGCACTCGCTGCCAATGCCGTAGTTCAGCCAGGCACCGAGCGAAGGCTTGCCGAGCTGTTGCGTCCCGGTGTTGAGCATGGTAACCGCCGGGTCGTGATTGATCGCCTCGGTATGCATCGAGCGAATGATGCTGATCTTGTCGACGATCTTGGCCGTGTGCGGTAACACCTCGCTGAGCCAGGCGCCCGACTCTCCATATTGCTGGAACGTGAAACGCGACGCGGCCGTGGGGAAGCTCTTCTGCTTGTGCGTCATCTCGGTAAGCCGCTGACCCTGACGGACCGAATCGGGTAGCTCGCTACCGTGCAGATCGTTGAGCTGCGGCTTGTAGTCGAACAGGTCCATTTGCGAGGGACCGCCTGACTGGAACAGGTAGATGATTCGCTTGGCCTTGGGCTGGAAGTGGGGCAACGTCGGCAGCCCGAGGGTCGGCGGGGCCTGTGTCGGCCGGGCGGCCCGCGCATCTTGATTCAGCAACGACGAGAGGGCGATCGCCCCGATGCCGCCGGCGGCTTGCGAAAGCCAGTAGCGACGAGAGATCGCGGCGGCGTAATCCTGGAACGGGTTCATCGCTTCCTCCTAATTACTCCTTCGAGACCGCCTCATCGAGATTCAAGACGGTGCTGGCCACACAGGTCCAGGCCGCGTGCTCGGCCAGATCGAGCTCGCCATTGCGCGGCGACTCACCCACCGAAAGCAGCTCCTTCGCGGCGCTCTCGTCATTTTGATAGACGTCGAGCTGTCGCGCGAAGATGCGCCCCAGGATTTGACCCTCCACCTCAAGCGGCTCGCGGGCGAGCACCCGTCGATAGAGCCCGGCGATGCGGGCTTCGGTCGACGCATCGCCCTCGAGCATGACGCGCTCGGCCAGGGCGCGCGAAGCCTCGACGAATGTGGGATCATTCAGCAGCACCAGGGCCATCAGCGGTGTATTGGTGCGTTGGCGGCGGACCGTGCAGGTTTCGCGGTTGGGCGCGTCGAGCGCGGCCAGGTTCGGCGGCGGCACCGCCCGCTTCCAGTAGGTGTACATGCTGCGGCGATAGAGCTTCTCGCCCTTGTCTTGTACATAGCCTCGGTTGGAAATCTCGACCCACAGGCCCGGCGGCTGATACGGCTTCACACTCGGACCCCCGATCTTCTCGACCAGCAGGCCGCTGACGAAGAGTGCATTGTCACGAATCATCTCGGCCGGCAAGCGATAGCGCGGCCCGCGACCGAGCAAGCGGTTTTCCGGGTCGCTCCGCATCTGCTCCCGGCTCGCCACCGACGACTGCCGATAGGTGGCCGACATGACCAGCCGCTTCATCATCGCCTTGACGTCCCAGCCACTCTCGACGAACTCGATCGACAGGTAGTCGAGCAGCTCGGGATGCGAGGGGCGCTCGCCCTGGATGCCGAAATCCTCGGAGGTCTTCACCAGCCCAGTGCCAAAGGCAATTTGCCAGAGGCGATTGACCGTGACGCGGCTAGTGAGCGGATGGGACGGATCGACCAGCCAGCGGGCCAAGCCGAGTCGATTCTGCGGGGCATCTTCCGCCAGCGGCGGCAAGACGTCGGGCGTGCCAACCTCGACCCGTTCGCCATGCTGATCGTACTGACCGCGGACCAGCACGAACGTGTCGCGCGGGTCCTTCATTTCGTCCATCACCATGACCGAGGGCAAGCGGGCGATCTCCTCGCGGACCGACTGCTCGAGGCGGCGATGCTCGGCCTGAATCGATCCGTAATTTGGATCGACGTGGGCCAGATAATATTCGCGCAGCGCTGCTGATTGCTTCTCGGTGCGCTCGTCGGGCGCGATGGCCAGCAGCGGCCCGATTGGATCGCGGCCGGCCAGCTGCTGAACCTCCGTGGCGCTAATCGCACGGCGGTAGATGCGCAGATCGTCCATTCCCCCGCGAAAACCGAACTTGCCGTGCCGGTGGCCAATCTCCAGCGGCATGTCCACCTCAAAATCGCCCTTGAGGCGGTCGTAGCGGGCCTCGACCTCTTGCCGCTCGCCATTGACGTAGAGCTTCACGCCTCGAGCCAGGCCGGAGCCGTCGTACGTCGCCACGATATGGCTCCACTCGCCCAGCGGAAGCTTGTCCTTGGCGAGCACGCCGACCGCGTTGATCGTCCAGGCGCTGGCCAGCCGCAGGCTCAGTCGTCCGCCGTCAATCACCAGGTCGTAGCCGCGATAACTCTCCGCTTCATTGGTGCGGCCCAAGATGACTGCGTCCCCCTCGGGGCGAACCCAGGCGGCCAGCGAGAAGGAGGCCGCGCGGTTCAAACGGGCCAGATCGCTGGTGATCCGGGTGGTGCCGTCGAACTTGAACGCCGCTCCGTCCTGGCCCTCGAAGGTCACGGCGGCACCTTCGACAGCGATGTGCGCGACGTTGGCCGAGGCGGCGTCGGAGCCTTTCACCGCGACCTGGCCGTCGGACAGAGTGTCAAAGTCGACGTGAACCGCCAGGCCATCGCTCACATTCGGCTGCCAATTCTTGCGATCCCCGAGACCCGCCTCCCAACTCGCCATCCGCGCGGCGGCTTCGTCGCGCTTGGCGGCAAGCTGGGCCTTCAGCTCCGCGGCGCGTTGGCGATCCTGGTCGAGCTTCGACTGCATCCGCTGCGGAACGACGGGTGCCCGCGGCCGCATGTTTCCTTCGCCGTTCTCCACACCACGATCACTGACCGTATTGAAGTAGGCGAAGAAGCGATAAAAGTCCCGCTGCGAAATCGGATCGTACTTGTGGTCGTGACACTGGGCACACCCCATGGTCAGGCCGAGAAAGACGGTCGCCGTGGTGCGGGCACGATCGAGCGCGTACTCAACGCGGTATTCCTCCGAGATGCCGGAGGCGGTAATGCCGTGGTTGCGGCAGAAGCCCGTGGCAACCAGCTGGCGATTTGTGCGGTTGGGGATCAGGTCGCCGGCAATTTGTTCCGTGGCGAACTGGTCGAACGGCATGTTCTCGTTGAATGCCTGAATGACCCAATCACGCCACGGCCACATATCGCGGTGGTAGTCTTCATGATAGCCGTGAGTATCGGCGTAGCGGGCGGCGTCGAGCCACTCGAGCGTCATCCGTTCCGCGTAGCGGGTCGTGGCGAGCAGCCGATCGACCACCTTCTCATAGGCCTGCGGACTCTCGTCGGCGAGAAAGTCGGCGACCTCCTGGGGCGTGGGCGGCAGACCCGTCAAGTCAAACGTCACCCGACGCAACAGCGTGCGGCGATCGGCCTCGGCGCTGGGGGCGGTTCTCTCACGCTCGAGCCGGGCGAGCACGAAACGATCGAGTTCGTCGCGCGTCCAGTCGGTCCGTTTGACGTCAGGAAGCGCAGGCCGGCGTGGTGCCACAAAGGCCCAGTGGGGTTCCCAGGCGGCCCCTTCACCGATCCAGCGGGCGATCAGCGCTTTCTCTTCCGCCGTCGGTTGATTGTTGGCGTCGGGCGGCGGCATCACGACGTCGTCATCCGTCGCGTTGATGCGGAGGACCAGTTCGCTGGCGGCGGGATCGCCCGGCACGATGGTCGCCTCGCCCGAGTCGCCACCGGCCAGGGCACCGCTCTTCAGGTCAAGCCGCAGACCGGCTTGCCGAGCATGTTCATCCGGACCGTGGCACTGGAAGCAATTCCGCGACAAGATCGGACGAATCTGGCGGTCGAAATCGACGCCGGACGCTTCTTCCGCAACGACCAACGGCGCGGCGAAAAAGAGTGACGCCGCGAATGTGAGAACCGGGAGAGATCGCAAACTGCGAGCAAGCATGACAGCATCCAGGCGGGCGGGGCCACGGCCGCGATCGGCGCGTGGAACGGAGGTGGGTCGACGAACATCGCTGCAACGCCCATTACAGCATATCGAACCCGGAAAGTCCAGCAGAACAACCACCTCGGCGCCTGCCTCATCCTGTTGCACCGGCACGGGTTACGCGTCGCGTGAAGGGCTTCGAAGGAGCAGGCGCGCGGCGGCCGCTGCGGCCCGCCGGGGGATGTGGCCGATGAAGTCGCTAGGGGCTCCTCTGGGCGGCTGCGGCGTCGTGCTGCCAGTCGTGCTGCCAGGTGACCTGACGCGCCGCCCGGCCAGATGACGCGCGGCCCGCCTAGATCTAGATATCGAGGATCACTTCCGCCAACCAACCCCCGTCGACTTGCTCGACGAGGAGCCCATGGTAGGTGATCGCCTTGACCTCGTTCTGCAGCTGATGGCGAGCCGGATTGAGCTCTTCGCCGGCGACCGTGGCCGTTAGTTCGCCATCGGCAATGGAGACTTGGAAGTCAGTCAACACAAGTTGCCGCGACTCGAACAGGAACAACAATTCGCTCAACCAGTCCTGCAACAGCAAGGGATGCTCGTCGAAGGAGACGTGTAGCGTGACGCGCTGGCGGAGCTCGACCTTGCCGAGGTCTGCCACGATCACGGAGAAAAGTGCCCGGCCGGCCTCGGCCATGAGTGTGGGCAGGTCGCCGGCCCGAATCCGCAGGCCGAGATCGGCGGTATGCTCGAACACCTCAAACATATGGCCACTTGCTGATTGGTGGTGCTTCCGACAGGGTTCTATTTGGTCGCAAAGCGGCCAAATCATCGCAAAATGAGGTGTTTTGCGGCCCGGACCGGGGACCAAGCGATTTTGACAGCGGACACTCGATCTGTTAGCGTAACGGCCTACGGCTGAACAAGATATGCGGCTTTGAACGAGATTTCAGCGCGGCCCACCTCCACGCCTGCCTTCGCCCCACCCCACGAAATTTGATCCCACCTCTCGCGTTACCGTGACGCGACTTTCCCAAGACAGCGGGTGCTAGTACCCGGTTCGCGCCGGAGAAACGCCGCGTCAGGGCCCTTAGGGAACGGACTTCCTTCGCCAGGAGAGACGGACATGAAGTGTATGGGAAACAGTATTTCCCGTCGCGGTTTCTTGCACGCCGGCATGGTCGGGGGTATCGGCCTGACGCTGGCGGACTATCTGAGACTTCAGGAAGTCCAGGCCGCCGAAACCGGTCGGCAGCCGAATGGCCCTGCCAAGTCGATCATCTACATCTTCCTGCAAGGGGGAATTGCCCAGCAGGAGAGCTGGGATCCCAAGCCGCACGCCCCCGAAGAGTATCGTGGCGCCTTTGGCAGCATCGGCACCGCCCTGGCTGGCATCCGCTTCAACGAGCTGATGCCCCACTCGGCCAAGATCGCCGACAAGCTCTGTGTCTGCCGGTCGATGTCGCACGGCGACGCCGATCACGATCGCAGCACCTACATCATGTTCACCGGCTACAAGCCAACGCCGGCGATCCAACATCCCAGTTTCGGCAGTGTGGTCGCCCACGAATATGGCCCGCAGAATCAACTGCCGCCCTACATCACCATTCCCAATCAGCTGGACGACAGCGGCGGACCGGGCTATCTCAGTTCGGCGTTCAACAGCTTCAGTCTGGGAGCGAACCCGTCGGCCAAGAATTTTCGCGTTCGCGATTTGGAACTTCCCGGCGGCGTCGACCAGCCTCGGTTTGCCCGCCGACGTCGTCTGCTCGACGCGGTGAACGACCACTTCCGCGCTCTGGAGGAGTCGGACGCGCTGGAGGCGGTCGACAGCTTCTACCAACGGGCCTACGCGATGATCAGCTCGGAGAAGGCCCGCGAGGCCTTCGACCTGAGCAAGGAAGATCCGAAGTTGCGGGAAGAGTACGGCCTCAACGAGGCGGGCGCTCGATTCCTGTTGGCGCGACGTCTTGTCGAGGCCGGCGTGCCCTTCGTCACGACGCTCTACGGAGCCTGGGACCATCACACGGAGATCGTGCCGGGCGTCAAGAAGTTGGTTCCGAACTTCGATCAGGCGTTTGCCGCCCTGATTCGCGATCTTGATCAACGCGGACTGCTGGAGTCGACGCTCGTCTGTGCCTCGACGGAATTCGGCCGCACGCCGAAGATCAACACCACGGCCGGTCGCGACCACTGGGGCAAGGTCTTCAGCATCGCGATGGCCGGGGGTGGCATTCAGTCGGGAATCGTCCACGGCGCGTCGGACGCGATCGCCGCCGAGCCGGCTGCCGACATGCTCAGCGTCGAGGACTGGGCGACCACGATGTACCACTGCCTGGGCATCGACGCGCACAAATCGCTGATGGCCCCCGGCGGTCGGCCCATCGAGATCATCCGCGGCGGCAAAGTCCGTCGCCAGCTACTCGTTTGATCCGGAACCACATCGGTCCGCTGCTTTGCCGTCGCCGGCGACGCCCCGCGGTCAGGTCCTTATGCCGTATAACTCGACATCCCGCGCATTGCTGCTTGCTGCGGCAATTTGGCTGCTGACCCCGACTCCGGCCGACGCCTTCTCGCCGCGCGTCCAGCGCATCCTGCCGGGCGGCATCCAGCGCGGGGCCATCGGCGAGATGATCTTCGAGGGCGAGCGACTCCACGATGCCGAAGAAGTTCTCTTCTTCGACGAAGGCTTCGAGGTGCTCAAGATCGAGCCGATCGAAGGCTACGAAGTGCCGCCCGACGAATCGCTCGAAGGCGACCAGAAGAAGAAGCGCGAAGAGCGAGAGTATCAAGCAGTGCGGGCCACGATTCGCGTCGCGGACGACTGCCGGCTGGGAGAGCATGTCGCCCATCTGCGGACTCGCGGCGGCGTGAGTGAGTTTCGCACCTTCTTCGTCGAGCCGCTGCCTGGCATCTATGAGCACGAGCCGAACGATGAGCTTGAGGCGGCCCAACAGATCGAGCGCAACGTGGTCGTGGCGGGCGTCGTCAAGAAGGGCGACGAAGACTTCTTCGCCGTCGAGATGCAGCAGGGCGAACGACTCTCGGTCGAGATCGTGGCGATGCGGCTTGGCACCCACACGTTCGACTCCCACATCGCCGTTCTCGGACCCGACGGCGAAGAACTTGCCTCCGCCAAGGGCTCGGCTTTCGGTGTGCAGGACGGCATCCTCTCGCTGATGGCTCCGTCGACGGGGCGCTACGTCATCCGAGTTCGTGAAGACACCGGCGGCGGCACGAGCGTCTCGACGTACCGACTCCACGTCGGCACCTTTCCGCGACCGACGGCGATTTACCCTGCCGGCGGCCAGCGGGACACGACGATTAACGCCCGTTGTATCGGCGATATCGGAGGTGAATTCAACCAGACTTTCGCCTTGCCTGCCGAATACGATCCCGAGTTTGCCGTCTCCCCGAGCGACTCCGGCGGCACGGTGCCGACGCCGATCCCGTTTCGGCTGTTCGATCACGGCAACGCCCTGGAAGCGGAGCCCAACGACGAGTTGGCGGCCGCCACGCGGGTCGAGTTGCCGTTGGCGTTCAACGGCATCATCGAGCGCCCCGGCGACGTCGATCATTTCCGTTTCACCGCCCAGAAGGGTGCCGTCTACGAAGTCGAATGTTACGCGCGTCGCGTCCGCTCGGAGCTCGACTCCGTGATGGAGCTCTACAACGCCGAGGGCAAGCGAATCCAAAGAAACGACGATGGCGGCAAGGTGACCGATAACCTCGACGCCGAAACGCGGGGCAGCGACAGCTACTTCCGTTTCGAAGTGCCCGAGGACGGCGAGTACGTCTTGCGGATTCGCGATTTGATGGACCGTGGCGGGCCGGGCTTCGTCTACCGTGTCGAGTTCTCGCCGGTGCAGCCGTGGCTGCTGATCCGCTTGCCACGAGCGGAAGATCCCAACGACCTCTACGGACAGTATCGCCAACAGATCTTTGTGGCCCGCGGCAACTACTTTGGCTGCATCGTCGACGCGCGTCGCAAGAATCATCGCGGCCCGGTCATCCTCGAGGCCCCGAACCTGCCCGAGGGTGTGACGATGCGGGCGATCACGATTCCCGCGGCCGGCGGTCGTGTTGCGGCGGTGTTCCACGCGGCCGAGGACGCACCGTTGGGTGGGGAGCTTGTCCGCTTTCACGGGCGCGATCCCAATCCCGACCTCGATCTCCGCGGTGCGTTTCGTAATCAGGCCGAGCTGCTACGCTCGCGACCCGGGCTGGCCATCCTGAAGACCAAGGCCGTCGATCGCCTGGCCGTCGTGGTGACCGAAGAGGTACCGTTCCGACTGGAAGTCGAACAGCCCGAGTTGACGTTGCTGCAGGGCGGCCGGCTCGACCTGAAGGTCAAGGTGATCCGCGCGGAGGGCTTCGACGAAGAAGTTGTGCTGACCATGCCCTACCTGCCCCGCAACGTGGGCACGCTGGCCAACGTCAAGGTGGCGGGCGACCAAACCGAAGCGATCTTTCCGCTCAGCGCACGCGAGAATACCGCGCCGCTGCCCTGGGATATCTTCGTGCTGGGCTCGGCGGGCAAACAAGATTTGAAGTGGGCCTCGACGCGGCCGCTGCCGCTGCAGATCGCTCGTCGCTTCGTGACGGCCACTCTGCCCGAGGTCACGCTGCGGCAAGGCGAGAGCAACACTCTGGTCGCCAATCTGACGCAGGTGACTCCTTTCGCCGGACAGGCCACCGCCGTACTTGATGGTCTGCCCGCGGGCGTCACCGTGGAGCCGGTCACGTTCGACGCCGACGCGTCGACCATCACGTTTCCGTTGCGGGCCGAGTCGACGGCTCCTCCGGGACGCCATGCCGGCTTGAGGTGCGACGTTACGGTCGAGCAGGAAGGACAACCGCTGACGGCCCTGGCTGGCAAGGGCGTGCTCAAACTCGAGGCGGCGACTACGGACGCTCTGGCCAGTGCCGAGCCGCCGCCATCCAACTCGCAGGAGGGCGATGCCAACGCCTCAGGGGCACCCGACGGGGCGCACGTGGCGGACAAGCCTGCTTCGCGTTTGGAGCGTCTTCGGCGGGCCGCGCAGGAGCGAACCGCCCGGCGACGTGCGACCTCTGGTCAACTTGATATGCCATAGAAGCGCGACCACGAATATGAACCACCGACTCGACAACGCGAACCTTCACATCCTGCCTTCCGCTTGGCGATGGGCGCTCGCCGTCGTGCTCACGGGGGTGCTCGCGTCTGCTGGCGATGCTCGCGGCGAGACCAATCGGGGTGGGCCCGCGGACAACGCTCATCGGATCGCGTCGCTGGTCATCTATCCCGGCGAGATTCACCTCACCCATGCGGGTGCGCAGCAGCCGCTCGTCGTTCAGGCAACGCGCGAGGACGGCGTGACGCTCGACGTGACGGACCGCGTGGAGCTGCACGTCGAGAACGGACAGCTCGCCCACCTGGCCAACGCGACGTTGTTCGCGGACCAGGATGGCGACACCCGGCTCGTCGCGCGGCTCGCCGGACGAGTGGCGCACGCGGCGGTCCGCATCCGCGACACGCATCAGCCCCGCGACCTCAGCTTCCGCAACGATGTCATTCCGGTGCTCTCGAAGGTCGGTTGTAGTTCTGGGGCTTGCCACGGCGCGTCACGCGGCAAGGACGGCTTCAACCTTTCCCTGCTGGGTTACGATCCGGCCGGCGACCACTTTCGTCTCACGCGTGAGATCAGCGGGCGCCGCATCAACCTGGCGCTGCCTCGCGAGAGCCTGCTCTTGGAGAAGGCGACGGGCAACGTGCCCCACACCGGCGGAAAGCTGCTCGCCTCCGGCGACCCGCATTATCGCATGCTCGAGGCCTGGCTACGTGAAGGAGCTCCCAACGACGCGGAGACCGCCGCGCAGGTCGACTCTATCAAACTGTATCCGCCTGCCGCGGTCCTGGAGGGCGCAGGATCGCGACAGCGGCTGCGCGTTCTAGCCACCTACAGCGACGGCACGCGCCGCGACGTGACGACGTTGACTCGCTTCGAAACCAGCAACGAGTTCGCCGCGGAACTTGACGCCGAACTCGACGAGGGGGCGGTCGTGCGTGCCAAGGGGCACGGTGAGGCTTTCCTTACGGCGCATTTCGACGTCCACTCCGTTGGCATGCGGGTCCTCACGCTACCGGCCGACCTGGAGTTTGCCTGGCCAGAAGTGCCGGAGCACAACTTCATCGACACGCACGTATTCAACAAATTAAAGAAGCTCCGCATCGCTCCGTCGGAGCTGGCCAGCGATGCGGTGTTTCTGCGGCGCGTGATGCTCGATTTGTGCGGACGACTGCCGACGGCGGACGAGCATCGCGGGTTTGTCGCCGATGAGAGTTTCGCCAAACGAGCGGCGTTAATCGACGAGCTTCTCGAGAGTCCGGAGTTCCACGATCTGTGGGTGATGAAGTGGTCCGAGCTGCTGCAGATGCGCACCGGACCGAAGATCACCAAGAAGGCCCTGATGCGCTATTACAACTGGCTCCGCGATCAGATCGAAGGCGACGTCCCCGTCGACCGCATGGTCTATGAGCTGGTGGCGGCCAGCGGCGGCACGTTTGCTCACGCCCCGACGAACTTTTACCAGTCGGAACCGGAAATCGCCAAGACGGCCGAGAACACCGCCCAGCTGTTTTTGGGAATCCGCCTGCAGTGTGCCCAGTGCCATAACCACGTCTTCGACCGCTGGACGATGGACGACTACTACGGCTATGCCGCGTTCTTCGCCCGCGTGGGCCGCAAGCCGGGCGAGGACCCCCGCGAGACGGTCATCTTCAACCGACCGGCCGGCGAAATGAAGCATCCGGTCGACAAGCGCAAGATGCCGCCGCGATTCTTGGGCGGCGAGCTGGCCGACATCGGCGAGGAAGACCGTCGTGTGGTGCTGGCCCGTTGGATGACCGCTGCCGAGAATCCTTACTTCGCCCGGCACATGGCGAACCTCGTTTGGGCTCACTTCTTCGGCCAGGGAATCGTCGAGCCGGTCGACGACGTGCGGGTGAGCAATCCGCCGGTGAACCCCGAGTTGCTCGACGCGTTGGCCGCCCGGTTCGTGGAGCACGACTTCCGTCTCAAGGAGTTGGTTCGCGATATCTGTAATTCACGCACCTACCAGCTTAGCGCGTTGCCCAACGAGACCAACGCAACGGACGAGCACAACTTTGCCCGCGCGAAGTTGCGACGACTGCCGGCCGCGGTGATGCTCGATGTGATCAACCAGGTCACCGAGACGACCAGCAAGTTCAAAGACGTCGAAGAAGGCGGTCGGGCGGTCGAGATCCCGGACGGCGCTACGACCAACTATTTCCTAGTCACCTTCGGACGCTCGGCCCGAGAGACGGTCTGCACCTGCGAGACGCGCCGCGAGCCGAACCTCTCGCAGGCCCTGCATCTGATCAACGGCGCGACCGTTCACCACAAGATCCGCCAAGGTAAGGTTGTGCGGCGGATGCTCGAAGACAACAAGTCGCCGGCGGAAGTCGCGGAAGCGCTTTACGTGCGCTGCTTGGGACGCGCGCCGACCGAGCGCGAGCGGACCGCCATCGACGATGAGCTGGCGGCGGCGGACAAGCCGCGCGAGGTGCTGCACGACGTCTTTTGGGCCCTGCTCAACTCGCAGGAGTTTCTCTTCAATCACTAGGCGGCGATCTCGATCGGTGGTCGCGACGGCTCCGGGTCTGGAACCCCGGCGTGACGGATCGGATGTGCGGCCCGCAGGTGACCATCGCTGGCAGGTCGATTTCGTTTAAAATGAAGCGTCGAGTGGTGAGAGCTCACCGTATCCATCAAGAGCGACGAGGGCGTCGGATATGTTCGACAGCATTCCATTTTGGCAGCGAACCCTGACCGTGATGGTCTGCGCCGCGGCCTGCCTGTTGCCGCTGGCGGTCCGTGCAGAGGACGAGACGCCCAAGCGCGTCACCTACGACGACCACATCAAGTCGCTTCTGCGGGCCAAGTGCTTTTCCTGCCACAACGCGGACGACCGCAAGGGCGAACTCGATCTGTCGAGTTATGCGGCCACACGGGAGGGCGGCGCTTCGGGCGAAGTGGTCGTGCCAGGCGATTCGCTCAACAGCCTTCTGTTTGCGCTGGTGGCCCACACGGACGAGCCGGCGATGCCGCCGGAGTCGCCCAAGCTGGCCGAGGATAGCATCGAGCTGATCAAAGCGTGGGTCGATGGCGGGGCGCTGGAAAATGCCGGCAGTCGCGTCGCGCGGGCCGAGCCAGTGGGCCTTCCGCCCGAGCTGACGGCGACTCCCACGGACGCCCCCAAGTCCGCGCCGATGCCGCCACGGTTGAGCCTCCAACCGCTGGTGCACACCGAGCGGGCGGACGTGGTCCGCGCATTGGCTGTTAGTCCCTGGTCGCCGCTGCTGGCCGTGGCGGCTCCCAAGCAGGTGCTCCTCTTTCACACGGAGAGTCTGCAGCTCCTCGGCGTTCTCCCCTTCCCCGAAGGCATGCCTGAGGTGCTGCGGTTCAGTCGCAACGGCGCGGTGCTGCTGGCGGGTGGCGGTCGGGGCGGACTCGCGGGGCATACGGTGGCGTGGAACGTCACGACCGGCGAGCGTCTCGTGCAGCTGGGCGATGAACTCGACACCGTCCTGGCCGCCGACATCAGTGCAGACCATGCCCTGGTGGCCCTCGGCGGTCCGAAGCGGGTGGTGCGGGTCTTCTCGGCCGACGATGGGCGACAAATGTACGAAATGCGAAAGCATGTCGAGTGGATATACGACGTGCGGTTCAGCCCCGACGCGGCTCTGTTGGCGAGCGCCGACCGCAGCGGGGCCGTACGCGTCTCGGAGGCCTGGACGGGCGACGAATATCTCGCCCTGAAAGGCCATGAGCCCGGTCGCGTGTCGCTGGCGTGGCGGGCGGACTCAAACTTGCTGGCCTCCTGCGGCGCCGACGGTGCGGTGCGTTTCTGGGAGATGGAAAAGGGCGAGCAGGTCGCGAAATGGGATGCGCACCAAGGGGGTGCGACCAGTCTCGCGTTTACCTCCGACGGTCGCTTGGTCACCTGCGGCAAAGATGGCACGACCAAATTATGGAGCGGACAGGGCAAGTTGCTCCGCACGTTCGAGACGCTGGCCGACGAGCCTTTGCGAACCGTCTACTGTGAACAGAGCGGTCGAGTACTGACTGGCAACTTCGTCGGCGAGGTGATCGCCTGGGACGCGGCCTCCGGCGACCGAAAAGGAAGGCTCACCAACAATCCACCCACGTTGCAGTCCCGAGTCGAGGCGTCGCAGCAGCGACTTCACGAACTCCAGACGCTCATTGCAGCGCTGGCCCGCGAGCAACGCGTCGCCGAAGACACAGCGGCCGCGGCCGCTGAGCTGGCCAAGCGTCACGAGCAGCTCGACGATGCCCAGCGGCGCGCCGATGCCGCTCGCACGGTGGCCCGACTCGTTGAGCGGGACCGGGACCGGCTGGACGGCGAGATCGGGCGCATCGAGGCGCGCGTGCGGCGGCTGGAGACGGGTCTGCCCAACCTTCAGGAAGCCGTCCGTCGCGCCGACCGCTCCGTGCGTGAGCTGGGCGGTGATGAAGAAGTTCGCCGGCTCGAACAACAGCTGCGCACGCTCGCCCGTCGCCGCCAGGGCCAACTGAATGGCGCCAAGGCACAATTGGCCGATCGTCAGGCCAAGCGACGGGCGCTGCAACCAGAGATTGCCAAGGCGGAGGCGGAACTGGCCGCGGCCTCCGCCGCGCTCGAGACCTTGCGGGCCGAATTTGAGCCCTATCGACAGGAAGTCGAGCGGCGGCAGGCGGCGCTGGCAGCCGCCCGCGCGTCTCTCGCTGCGGCCGAAGCGCAGCTCGAAGAGGCGGAGGCCGAGGTCGTGCGTTGGCAGGAGGAATTGGCCTTCGCCAGGCTTCCGACCGCGCAGGAATAGACCGCGCATGATATTCGTCCGTCTGTTGTATCTTCCCCGCGTCGGCCTGATCGTGGCAACCGTTGCCGTGTTGCTGCTGGCAGCAATTCGGTCTGTGCAGGCGGAAGAGGTGGCCCTCGAGCCGCCGGACGCCCCGCAGATTGCGGAGGCTTCGCCCGAGGCGGAACGGGCCATGGCAGGCTTTAACTATCCGGAGGGCTGGAAAGTTCACCTTTTTGCCGCCGAACCGCTCTTGGCCAATCCTGTCGCCTTCCACATCACCGACCAGGGCCACATCTACGTCTGCGAGTCATATCGCCAGTCGGCAGGGGTCGAAGACAACCGCGATCATCCCTACTGGGTCGATGACGATCTGGCGGCGCGGACCGTGGCCGATCGGCGGGCGTTCATTCTCAAACACCACGGCAACGACCAGCGACGTTTCACGCGGCACGGAGAACGCTTGCGTCTGCTCGTCGATGAGGATGCCGATGGGCGCGCCGATCGCTCGACGGTCTTCGCCGACGGTTTCAATGACGTCGTTTCCGGCACGGGCGCGGGCGCCCTGCAGCGGGGCCGGCACGTCTACTATGCCTGTGTGCCCGATCTGTGGCGTCTGGAAGATCGTGACGGCGACGGAAAGAGCGACGTCCGCGAGTCGCTGTTGCACGGATTCGGCGTGCACTTCGCTTACAAGGGACACGATCTGCACGGCTTGACCGTCGGCCCCGACGGCCGGCTTTACTTCACGATGGGCGATCGCGGCCTCCACGTCGAGACGACGGAAGGCGCCCTCGCGAACATCGACAGCGGTGCCGTTTTGCGATGCCATTGGGATGGCACGGGGCTGGAGCTACTACACGTCGGCTTACGAAATCCGCAGGAGCTGGTCTTCGACGACTTTGGCAACTTGTTCGTGGCCGACAACGAGTCGGATAGCTGGGACGAGTCGCGGTTGATTCCCATCGTCGCCGGCGGCGACAGCGGCTGGAGAATGCACTTTCAGTACCTCGACGACCGCGGCCCTTTCTTTCGCGAGCGGCTCTGGCACACGTACGGCGTCGAGTTGCCGGCCTATCTCACCCCGGCCTTTGCCCACGTCGGTACCGGCCCGGCCGGATTGGCGAGCTACCCGGGCACGGGATTGGGTGACGAATATCGGGGTCGCTTCTTTCTTTGCGAGTTTCGTGGTGGCCCGAAGGGGAGCGGGGTCGATACGTTTCGCGTCCAGGGGGACGGTGCCTTCTACAAGATGACCGACCGGCGGCGAACGATCGACAACGTGCTGGCCACCGATGTCGACTTCGGCCCCGACGGCGCGGTGTATGTGAGCGATTGGGTCGAGGGCTGGCGGGGCGAGGGCAAAGGACGCATCTATCGGTTTGCCGACGTGGCCCGTGCCGCGCAGGCCGACGTGCTGCAGGTTCGCGACATGTTGCGTGTGGGCCTGGCCGAACAGACGGAATCGGAACTCCAGTCATTGCTCGGACACGTCGACCGCAGAATTCGCCAGGCCGCCCAGTTCGAGTTGGTGCGGCGTGCGCCGGCTTCCGCCCTGGCCCAAGTGGCCCATGAGGCAGAGAGCCAGCGAGCCCGGCTACACGCGATTTGGGGCTTGGGCCAATTGGCCGCGGATCGGAGCCGCCGCGAGGCGGTGGCCAACCATCTACGCCCGCTGCTGACCGACGAAGACGCCGAAGTTCGGGCGCAGGCGGCCCGCGTGGCCGGCGAGGCGCGGCTCGCCGAACTTCGCTCGCTGGTGCGAGAACGCGTCGCGGACGACAGCCCGCGCGTCCGCTTTCAGGCGGCGATGAGCCTGAGCCGGCTGGGGTCGCCGGATGACGGTGCGGCGGCGATCACCTTGCTGGCCGAAAACGCCGATCGCGATCCCCTGCTCCGCCACGCCGGAATCATGATGCTCGCCCGGTTGGGCGACGCGGTGACGTACCGTGCCGCGATGTCGCACGAGTCGGTGCCGGTCCGCCGTGCGTTGGCCGTGGCGATGCGGAAGCGGCGCGATCCACACATCGCCGAGCTATTGCACGACAAGGACCCGCGCGTCGTCGACGAGGCCGCGAGGGCCATCCATGACGTACCGATTCCGGAAGCGGCGGCGGCCCTGGCTCAGCTGCTTGACGAGGATGCCTCTCTACTGGAAGGCCTTCACGAGGAGACGCTCCGTCGCGCGCTGAACGAGAATTATCGCGGCGGCGAGGCGCGGCACGCCGAACGGATCGCACGATTCGCCACCACCTCCGACATGCCGCAACATCTCCGCGTGGAGGCCCTGCAGATGCTGGCCGCCTGGAAGGCACCGAGTTCGCGCGACCGCGTCCTCTCGTCGTGGCGGCCGCTCCCGCAGCGATCGCCCGGTCCGGCTTCCCAAGCATTGGCGAGTGTGCTCGATCGCGTCCTCGCAGGCCCTGGCCCCGTCCGCGGCGCGGCCCTTCGCGCGGCGGCCGCCCTCGAGGTGCCCGCGGCGATCGGTGTCCTCACGCGTCTGGTGCGCGACACGGACCAAAATGCCGACGTCCGCGCCGACAGCCTCGAGGCCCTGGGTGACTACGGCGACGAGGGTCTCGCGCCGTTGGCGCGCGAGATGGCTTACGATGACGAGGTCCGCGTGCGGATGATCGCGCGACGCCTGCTGGTGCGGCTCGACCCCGCAGCGGCGGTGACGGAGCTGGCGATCGGTGTCGAAGCCGAGGATCAGCAGGAACGGCAAGCTGCCTGGCAACTGTTGGGCACTTTGGAATTGACCGCGGCGGAGGAATTGCTCGCGGCCGGCCTGCGCGACCTGGCGGCAGGTAAGATCCCCGCCGATACCCGACTCGACGTTCTCCTGGCGGCCCGCCGGTTTTCTTCGCGCAAGTTGAGTCGCCTGCTCGCCGATTATGAGGATGCCCGGGATCCGACCGACCCGCTGGCGGCCTATCGAGAAACCTTGCTCGGTGGAGACGCGTCCGCCGGTCGGGGCATCTTCTTCTCGCACCGGCAGGTCGCCTGCTTGCGTTGTCACAAAGTGGACGGTCGCGGTGGCGTTGTGGGGCCCGAGCTGTCGCGTATCGGGGCGGACAAGACGCGCGAATACCTGCTTGAATCGCTCGTCACGCCGAATCGCAAGATCGCGAAGGGCTACGAACTTGTGGTGGTGATTACGGGGGCGGGACGAATCGAGGCAGGCGTCGTGGCTGAAGAAGACGAACAGCGGCTACGCCTGGTGACGGTCGATGGCGAGTCCCTCGAATTCAACCAACAGGACATCGAAGATCGCTGGTCGGGACCCTCGGCCATGCCACCCGATGCCGCCCGCAAACTGAATCTCCGCGAACTGCGCGATCTGATTGAGTTTCTGGCCAGCTTGCGCGGCAGCAAAGACGAGTGATCGGCACCGGCCGGCGGGCCTGACGTGGCAATCGTGCCTCGACGTCACCCGACCTCAGCTGACGAGGTCTTCGACGACGTGTCCGTGTACATCGGTCAGGCGGAAGTGGCGGCCCTGGAAGAAGTAGGTCAGCCGTTCGTGGTCGATGCCCAAGAGGTGCATCACGGTGGCCTGGAAATCGTGGACATGCACGGGATTCTCGGCCACATTGATGCCCAGGTCGTCGGAGGATCCATAGCTCAGACCCGGCTTGGCCCCGCCGCCGGCCATCCATAGCGTGAACGCATAGGGGTGATGATCGCGCCCCCACCGAGGCCGATTGCTCATGTCGCCTTGCAGAAAGGGCGTGCGGCCAAATTCGCCGCCCCAAATGACCAACGTGTCGTCGAGCAGCCCCCGCTGCTTCAGGTCCTTGACCAGGGCGGCCGACGGTTGGTCGGTGTCGCTGCACTGCGTGTAGAGTTCGGTCGTCAGACTGCTGTGCTGGTCCCAGCCGGCATGCATGATTTGGACAAAGCGGACGCCCCGCTCGACCAGTCGACGCGCCATCAGGCAATTGTAGGCGTAGGTACCCGGCTCGCGGGCCTGGGGACCGTACATGTCGATGACGTGCTTCGGTTCCTGCGAGAGGTCGGTCAGCTCGGGCACGCTGGCCTGCATGCGATAGCCCATCTCGTATTGGGCAATCCGCGTTTCGATTTCCGGATCGCCCAGTCGCTCGAGATTGATCTGATTCAGCCGGGCCAGGTCGTCCAACAACGCGCGGCGAACCTCGCGGCTCATTCCGTCAGGATTGGAAAGGTAGAGCACCGGATCCTTGGCCCCGCGAAACTGCACGCCCTGGAACCGCGACGGCAGGAAGCCACTTTCCCAGTAGTAGTCGTAGAAGATCTGGCCGCAGGTCGAGCCCTTGCTGATCGAAGTCATCACGACGAAGCCGGGCAGATCGCGGGTTTCGGTGCCGAGTCCGTAGGTGAGCCAGGCACCCATTGTGGGGCGGCCTGGCATCTCGGCGCCGCTGAGAAAGAACGAGATGGCGGGCGAGTGATTGACCGCCTCGGTATACATGCTCTTGATGTAACACAAGTCGTCGGAGATGGCGGCCGTGTAGGGAATCAGTTCGCTGGCCCAAGCCCCGCTTTCGCCGTGTCGCGCAAAGGGCTCGAGCGGGGCAAGCATCTTCTTGCCGGTCGGGTCGCCCGTCATCGTGCTGAACCGCTTGTTCTGCAAGTAGCTCATCGGCACGGGCGTGCCGTGAAGCTCGGCCAGGCGGGGCTTGTAGTCGAACAGGTCGACGTGGGTGGGGGCTCCGTTCTGGAAGAGATAGATGACGTTCTTGGCCCGCGGCGCAAAGTGCGGCAGCTCGGGCAAACCACCCGCCGACTTGGCCGGCGCGGCCGGCTGGCTGCTCCGGTTGGCCGACGTCTCGTCCACCAGCGAGGCCAACGCGACCGCCCCGATGCCGGTGGCACCCTGGGCGAACAGTTGCCGCCGCGTGAGCAATCGTTGGGCTTCGAGAATCGGGTCCATGGCTGAGCGTGGTGGTTCAAGTGTGGGCGCGCAGGCCGGTCTACTTGTTGAGGGCCTCGTCGAGATTCAGAATCGCTAAACACACACTACTGTAGGCGGCGTGTTCGGCAACATCGAGCGTCTCATCCCGCGGCGAGTCGCCGACGCTGACCAGCTTCGTGGCGGCCTCGGCATGGGCGGCAAAGTGCCGTTGCAGCTCCGTCAGCCGCGACGTCAAGACAGCCAACTCTTCCGGCTCCGGACGCCGCGACGTGACCAGGCGAAAGGCCCTCGTCAGGCGTGCATCGGGCGCCCGCTCGGCTTCTTGCATCACTCGCTGGGCCAGCACTCGAGCCGCTTCCACGAACGTAGTGTCGTTCAAAGTCACCAACGTGTGCAGGGGCGAATTCGTCCGCGAGGGACGCACGACGCAGGTCTGTCGCTTGGCCGTGTCGAAGAACATCGTCGGCCCGATAATCCGCCGCCAATAGGTGTAGAGACTCCGCCGGTAGAGGTTGTCCCCGCTGTCCTTGCGATAGACCTTGCGGCCGAAGGTCGCTTCGGTCCAAAGCCCGGGCGGCTGATACGGTTTCACTGGGGGACCGCCCATGGTACGCACCAACAGTCCACTCGCCGCCAGGGCCTGATCGCGCATCATCCAGCTGGGCATGCGAAAGCGTGGTCCGCGACCGTAGAGGCGATTCTCGGCATCTCGCTGTTGCAGCTCCGGCCGCGTGGCGGCACTTTGGCGATACGTCGCGCTGGTGACGATCAGGCGGTGCAGCTGCTTGACGTTCCAGTCGCTTTCCATGAACCGACGGGCCAGGTAGTCGAGTAGCGCGGGGTGCGTGGGCCGCGTGCCCTGCGAGCCGAGGTTCTCGGAGGTCTTTACCAGGGCATTGCCGAAGAAGAGCTGCCAATAGCGATTCACCGTGACCCGCGCGGTCAGCGGGTTTTGTTCGTCGATCAGCCAGCGCGCGACGGTCAGCCGGTTGGCCGGAGCCGACGCATCGACGCCAGGCATCGCGCTCGGCAGGGCCGCGGTAACCTCGTCGGTGCGCTGATTGTAGAGTCCCCGCGTGAGCACAAACGTCGATCGTGGTTCCCCTCGGTCCTGCATAATCATCACCCGCGGGATGTTGCTCTGCAGCTTCTCACGGGCGGCCAGCGGTGCGTGCAGCTTCTGCACCTCCGCGGCGTACTCGGGCGCGATCTTCTCGAACGTCTTGACCAGGCCCCGCAGATGGCCCGCGTCGCGGTCGACGACCGGTTTGTTGAGCACGGCCTTGATGTAGTCGGAATGTTTAGCGACCTTCGGCGTGTCGGAGAGCTTTTGGCCATCTTCAGGAGCGAAGAAGGTCTGCTCGAAGGCGGCCAGGGCCACCCGGGCCGGTTCGATTTCGGCCGTCAACTCGGTGCGTTGTTCCGCTTGCTCGGGTGTGATGATCTCGAGTACCGGAGGCGTCTGCGGATCGCGACCACGACCGGTGACCGGCGTCTGATTGAAGTAGGCGAAGAACTGGTAGTACTCGCGTTGCGAGATCGGATCGAACTTGTGATCGTGACAGCGGGCGCAGTTCATGGTCAGGCCAAGCCATACGGTGCCCACCGTTTCGATCTGATCGAAGATGTACTCGACGCGATTCTCTTCGTGAATGCGTCCCCCTTCGCCGTTGATCATGTGATTGCGGCAAAAGGCGGTGGCCAGTCGCTGTTCGTCGGTCGCCTCGGGCAACAAATCGCCGGCCACCTGCTCAACGGTAAACTGGTCGTACGGCATGTTCGCGTTGAGGGCCTTCACCACCCAGTCGCGCCACGGCCACATGGTGCGTTCGCGATCGTCCTGGTAGCCGTTCGTGTCGGCATAGCGGGCCGCGTCGAGCCACGGCCAGGCCATCCGCTCGCCATAGGCCGCGGAATCGAGCAGGCGGTCGACGACGCGCTCGTAAGCACCGGGTGACTTGTCTTCCAGAAAGGCGTCGATCTCCGCAAGCGTCGGGGGAAGGCCGGTCAGGTCGAGCGTCACGCGGCGCAGCAGCCGCTCGCGATCTGCCTCCTCCGAGGGCGCTAGGCCAGCTTGCTCGAGACGGGCGAGCACAAAATGATCGATCGGGTTCTCGGGCCAATCGCGGAGCGTGACGGACGGTGGCGACGGCTTTTGGGGAGGAATGAAGGCCCAGTGTCGCTGCCAGGGTGCCCCGGCTTCGACCCATCGCACCAACGTCGTGATCTCCGCCGCACTCAGCTTGCGGTGAGCGTCGGGGGGCGGCATCTGTTCATCTTCATCGACGCTGGTGACGCGACGGATCAGCTCGCTATCGTCAGGATCGCCGGGCGTGACCACGCCCCCCTCGCCGTCGGCACCGAGCAGCCCTTCGTGGGTGTCGAGCCTCAAATCGGCCTCGCGCGACGCTTCGTCGGGGCCGTGACAGTTGTAGCAGCTATCGCTGAGGATCGGTCGTACGTCGACGTCGAAACGAATGTCGTCGGCGTCGAGTCGGCCGCCGGGAAGAAGTCCGGCCAAGATCGCGACAGCGAGACAAATCGCCCCGCCGACACGGCGCACAGACGTCGACGTTTTGGGAGGGCGGGAGTGCATGAGGCGGGAGGGCGTGGGGGAGGACGTCGAGTACTTCATTATAGCCGCAAATAGGGTCGGGAATGAACGTCCGCACGACGGCCGGTGTGTCGCTGCGGCACGTTTCATAAACCGTTGACGATTCAAGCCGTGGCGTCCTAAGATGCCCTCCATGAGCTGTCTACGTGTTGTCTCGCTCCGTCGTTTCGCGGCCCTGTTCGTGCTGCCTTATCTGCTGTCGGTGGGCGACACGATCGCGGCGACGCCCCGAGAGCAAGTTGCCGAAGGGATGCGGCGATTCGTGGCCGGCGATGTGGCGGGCTCGATTGAGGCCTTCGACGCTGCCGCCGCGGCCGATGAGTCGATGGTGCCCCGGCTCTGGCAGCGGGGTATCAGCTACTACTATGCCGGCGAGTTCGCCAAGGGCCGCGACCAGTTCGTGGTGCATAAGACCGTCAACCCGCACGACGTCGAGAATGCCGCCTGGCACTACCTCTGCGTCGCACGAATCGACGGGGTCGAAGCAGCCCGGCAGGCCCTCCTCGAGATTGATACGCGGCGCGATACCCGCGTGCCGCTGGCCGAGGTGTACCGCCTTTACGCCGGAGAAGGCACGGTCGCCTTGGTCCTGGCTGCCGCCGAAGCGGACGGTACGCCGCGGGCCGAGATGTATGCACAGCTTTACCTCGGTCTCTATTACGAGGCGGCCGGCCAGACGAACCTGGCCCGCGAGCACCTCGTGCGGGCAGCGGCCGTCGATCTACCGGACCACTACATGCGCAATGTGGCCCGCGTGCACGTAAACGAGCGGGGCTGGGGTGATCGTGATGGGCGCGCTCGGGAAGAGGGCGAGGCCGATTCGACGGATGCCGAAGAGGCCGGCGAAGCGTGAGCCGCGCTCATGCCTCGGCGCGCGGTGGCTCCAAGAGCTGAGCGCGCAGCTTGCGCCGCATCACCTTGTTCGAGGCGGTCCGCGGCAGCTCGTCAACCGGTATCACGCGGGCGATCTTGAATAACGGGTTGAGCTGGCTGCGAATCTGCTGGTTCATAGCCTGCCGCAGCGACTGCTGGTCGTTGGCCTGGCTGGCCGCCACGACGAACACGACGAGCTCGTCCGGTCCGCCCGCCGCGTTGCCGACGGCCACGGCCGCCGTCTCGTAAACGCCGGGCAGTGTGTTCAGCACGCGTTCGATCTCGGCCGAGCTGATCTTGATGCCGCCCAGGTTCATGGTGTCGTCGACTCGCCCGCCCGCGATATAGCTGCCATCGGGCAAGCGCCGAAGATAGTCGCCATGTCGCCGCAGAGTGCGACCGTGTGCATCTTCCGGAACGCCTTCATAATAGGTCGACACGTGGTCGCGGTTCAGCAGTTCGCTGGAGAGCCCGATCGACGGCGGCACCAAAAACAGTTCGCCCTCTTCGCTCTCCTGCCCTTGCTCGTCACAGATCGTGAAGTCGAGGCCCATCGCCGGCGTGGTGAAGACCGACGGGGCATTCGCTTCGACGACGGTGGAAGTGATGTAGCCACCTCCGATCTCCGTGCCTCCGCAATACTCGATCACCGGCCGCATGTTGGCCAGCGACGAGAGGTAAAACATCTTCTCGGCGGCCGACGCTTCGCCGGTCGAGCTGAAGGTGCGAAGACGACTCCAATCGCACGACTCCATGCAGCCGCTCTCCTGCCAGCTGGCGACCAGAGTCGGCACGACGCCCAGCATGGTGACCTCGGCCTCTTCCACGAAGCGGCCGAACTCCGCTCCGCTGGGGGCGTCTTCGAACAGCGCCAGCGTGGCGCGATTCAGCAGGGCGGCAAAGATCAGCCAGGGCCCCATCATCCAGCCCAGGTTCGTGGGCCACGCCAACACATCGCCGCGGTGAACGTCTTGATGCAGCAGGGCATCTGCCGCACACTTCAAGGGCGTGGTGTGATTCCAGGGAATCGCCTTCGGCTCGCCCGTCGTGCCCGAGGAGAACAGCACGTTGATGGCGTCGGACGCAGCGGCGATGTGCGGCGAGAACTCGGGCGTCTCGTCCGCGCGATCGAGGAAGTCCGACCAGGTCACGTCGCCCTCGCGCAGGGAGCCCGGGGTCGCGGCAGCGGAGGGGCCTTCTGGAGTCAGCACGATCGTCCTCGGCGGCCCACTCTCCACGACGCGACGATAGAGCTCGATACGCTTGCCGGCCCTCTGCAAATGCTCATACGTGAAGACGGCTTTGGCCTTCGCGATACCCAGCCGGGTGGCGATTTGCGGGACGGCAAAACTGTCGGCGATCGAGACGACCACACAGCCGGCCGCCACGATGCCGAGATAGATGGCGACCGCCTCGCTCGTCATCGGCAGCACCACCGCAATTGCATCACCCGCGTGGAAGCCAGAGTTGCGCAGGGCGGACGCGACCTGGGCAACGCGGTGGCGAAGTTCGCCGTACGATGTTCGCCGCAGCGGCCTGCCTGGGCCGCCGGAGATCACGGCCACCTGTTCGGCGTCGTTCTGGAAACAGCTCTCGACGATATTCAGGCGGGCCCCGGTTAGCCACCGCGCGGCGGCCGGCCCGTCGCTCTCATCGAGCACTGCCGAGGGTGGCTCACAAAAGACGATTGCGAGTTCGTCGATGACCTTTTGCCAAAACGCCTCCCGCTGTTCGACCGACCAGCGATGCAGTTGCGGATAGCTTTGGCATCCCTGTTCGCTCATCCAGCGCGTCAGGTTGGCCTCCGCGAGATCCTGTTCCGCAGGGAGCCACATCGGTCGCGATTCCGAAGTGCCGGCATTGGCACCGTCAAAGATAGCGTCCCAGAGGGCTCGATAGCCCGCCGGCGAGCACGTCGAGCGATCGAGTCGATCGATGATCTCACGCCAGAGCCGCGCGGGCTCTCGCATAGAATCGCTCTTCAGGTCCGCCAGGCGCGACTCGAGCAGGGCCCGATCCGCGGCCGACATCTCGACGTCTACGAGATCTTTGAGAATCGTCATCGCCCGGCCTTTCGCCCCGACAACCCTGATATTTCAGCAAGAGCGAGCAACGCCCCAACCGTGCCTACTTCAGCCGCGGCATGTCGAAACGCTCGCGGGTCGTCGTATAGGACGCCCCGCCGAGACGCCCGATCGTGTCGATCTTGGCGGGGTCGATCTGACCCTCACCGTCGAGAATGTCGTCCGCCACGTGCATCAGCTCGATCTTGCCGATGATCAGATTCGCCGCCAAGGGACCTTCGCCAATGTGGACGATCTGAAGCAAGGTACACTCCATTTGGATCGGCGACTCGGCCAGCCGCGGTGCACGCACACGCTGCGAGTCGATCGGCGTCAAGCCACACTCGGCAAACTCGCTCAGCTCCGGTGCGAAGGTCGCGGACGTCGCATTCATCGCTTCGGCCAGCTGATGTGGCACGACGTTGACGACGAACTCCCGCGTCGCCTCGATGTTCAACACCGTGTCCTTCTTCGATCCGTCCCGGCGATTCACCGGCGAGAACACCACGCTGGGCGGATTTGCGCTCACGCCATTGAAAAAGCTGTACGGAGCCAGGTTCGCCACCCCCTCGGCCGAGATCGTGGAAACCCAGGCAATCGGTCGCGGCGTGATGGCCCGCACCATATGCAGGTACATGTCGCGAGGCGAGATGTCGGCAGGATCGATGAGCATGAGCTGTTCGTAGTTGGGGGTGTCGCCAGGAAGTGGGCGATCGAGTCAATCGAGCCAGCTCGTTGGGTACTCGGGATCGTCGATTGCCATCGCCTGGGCGGTCAGCTTCAGGGGCCGGAAGGTGTCGAACATGACGGCCATCTCTTCGGTACGTGTGGCGGCCTCGCTGGCCTTGATCGTGCCGGGATGCGGCCCGTGAGGAATCCCGCCCGGATGCAGCGTCAGGGAACCAACGTCAACGCCGCGACGCGAGTTGAAATTGCCCTCGACATAGAAGAGGACCTCGTCCGCCTCGACGTTACTGTGGGCGTAGGGAACCTTGATCGCCTCGGGGTGGTGATCGAGATGCCTGGGAGCGAACGTGCAGATCACAAAGCCCCCGCACTCGAACGTCTGCTGGTAGGGTGGCGGCAGGTGCACTGTGCCCGTCAGCGGTTCGAAGTCCCAGGCATTAAACGTATAGGGATAGGTAAACCCGTCCCAGCCGACGACATCGAACGGATGGTGCGCCATCACGACGCGGGACAGACGCGGCCCGTCCTTGATGAGGATCGGCGTATCGCTGGCATCGTCCACGGTGACGAGTTCCGCCGGGCTGTGGAAATCGCGCTCGTAATACGGCGCGCCGAGCAGGAGTTGCCCGTCTTCATTTTGGTAGCGGGCCGGGATCCGCACCGGACTGAACACCTCCAGCACGAGATGATCTTCCCGCTCGATCGCTTCGCTCACGATCCGGTACGTCACGGTGCGTGGAATCACCACGTAGTCGCCGCGACGATAGGGAAGCCGGCCAAAGGGCGTCTCGACAACACCGCGACCTTCGTTGACGAAGATGACCTCGTCCGCCGCGCCATTTCGATAGAGTTCCTTTTGCGGCTCCTGCGGCAGCGCTCGATAGCAAACCAGATCGTCATTGAAGAGCAACGGAACCCGACCGACGATGGGGTCGCCTTCGCGAGGCAACTGGCCGGCCCGCAGATGGTGATGCCTCAACGGCTGATCTTCCGCCGCCTGCGGTTCGACCCGCTCGACCAACTCAACCTGCCGGACGCGTGTGGGAGGCCGCAGATGATAGAGAATCGAATAGGCCCGCTCGAAGCCCTCCGTGGTGACGACGTGCTCGTAGTAGAGCCCTTCGCCGAGATGGCTTTCCTCGACGTCGCGGGCGAGGCGCGTATGCCGCTTCGGCGGCAGCGTTCCGAGTTGGCGATAGCTGGGCATAGATCGACTCCGTCCGGGATGCGGGACTGCGGCAAACGCCGGAGTCACTAGGGGCGGTCGACAATATGTGTCGTGAGGGTGCCGAGCCGCTCGACCTCGAGCTCGACGACGCGACCGGGCGTCAGCCACCCGCCCGTGTTCTCCGGACGCAATTCCAATATACAGCCCGTGCCCACGGTTCCACTACCAAGCAGATCGCCGGGGTACAACGTGGCATCGCGCGAGGCGTGTGCGATCAGTTGCGACCAACTGAAGTACATCGACCGCGCGTTGCCGCGGGACAGTTCTTGGCCGTCGACCCGCGCGACCATCTCCAGGTCGAGGCGGTCGTCGTCGCCGATGCGGTCGCGAAGCGATTCCAAAGGCACAATACGCGGACCCACGGCCGTGGCAAAATCCTTGCCCTTCGCCGGTCCCAGACCGACCTTCATCTCGCGTCGCTGAAGATCTCGGGCGCTCAAATCGTTGACGATCGTGAAGCCGAGCACGTGGTTCCACGCTTCTTCTACCGAAATGTCGCGGCCCGCACGCCCGATGACGAGCCCCAACTCCAATTCATAGTCCAGCTCCTCGCACTCCGCCGGGGCGCACACCTCCGCTCCGTCACCAACTAACGAATCGGGGTTGGAAAAGTAGAACACCGGCACCTCGTACCAGGCGGGCACCATTTCCTGGCCCCGCTGCGCACGGCACGTCGCCACATGTTGCTCGAAGGCGTAAAAGTCGCGAAAGCTGCGCAAGCGCGGTGCGACCTTGCCCTCGGACGCGGCAGAATCGGCCTCAGCCATTCGAGCCGCGGCATTCTCGCCGGGCAGCAGTATGGGTAGCGTGGCGGCCATGCAACCTCGCGCAGCGGTTAGAGCGACCCGCGCAGTTCCTGCTCGCGCTCGATCGCCTCGAAGAGGGCCTGAAAATTCCCCTCGCCAAAGCCGACGGAATTGCCGTGGCGCTGAATGATCTCATAGAACAGCGTCGGCCGCTCGAAGACCGGCCGCGTAAACAGCTGCAGCAGATAGCCGTCGACCCGATCGCGATCGACCAGAATCTTCGCACTTTGCAAACTCTCCACCGATTCGTGGATCTCGCCGACGCGGTCGAGCAGCGTGTCATAATAGGTGTCAGGCACCGGCAGGAAATCGACGCCTCGCTCGCGCATCGTGTTAACGCTGCGAATGATGTTCGACGTCAGCAGGGCGATGTGCTGCACGCCCGGACCGTTGAACTCGTCGAGAAACTCCTGGATCTGCGAATTGCTGCTCGAAGGCTCATTGATCGGCAAGCGAATATAGCCGTCCGTGTCCCCCACCACCTTGCTCATCAACGAGCTGCGACCGGTGTTGATGTCGAAGTGCGCCGTCTCTTCGAAGCCAAAGACTTCGTCGTAGAAGCGGACCCACTCCTCCATGCGTTCGACGTTCGCCACGACGTGGTCGATCATCATGATGTGGATGTCGTCCGCTTCAACGCCACCGGCGGCGTCCACGTAGCTGGGGGCGAAGGTGCGCGTGTTCTGGCGGTGGATAAACGTGTGAATCGTGTCGCCATAGGCGGCGATCGAGCCCGCCGTAAAGCCCTCCTGATCGTCGAGCGGTCGAATCACCGTCGCGCCACGGGCTTCCGCCTCGCGAAGGGCGTGGGCCACGTCGTCGACGCGGAAGGCAATGTCATGCACCCCGCAGCCGTGCTTGTCCACGAAGGCGCGGATCTGTTGCGCCTTCTCGCTCTCGCCCTGGGCCTCGGCAAACAGGAAGGTGACGCGCCCCTGGCCCGAGACGATCGCCCGCCGGCCTTCCAGTCCCGTCGAGGCGTCGCCGTGTGCCCGCCGGTAAAGGCCCAGCTTCTCTTCGTGGAAGTCGGCCCACTTCTCGACGTCGTCGACGTAGAACTCGAGATGGTCGATCGCGCGAACGCCGAGCGGATTGTGTTCGGTAGCGCGATGTTGGTCGGAGGTGGCACTCGACATAGAGGCTCGCATTTCTGCTGGCGGACAGCGGGGCGTGGAACATCGTGGGATCGGGACGAGGCGTGCCCGTGAAGTTCTCTGGAACGTCACGGCGGCAATGGTAATTCTATGCCGAAATCGCAGGCGGGAAAGACGCAATCGCGCGCTAAAGCGACGCGTCTGTCGATGCGTGCCCCACCGTCACGCGCGAGACTTCGGTCTGCGTAACTTATGCCGTTCCGCACGCTTGTTGCCCTTGAGCCCAGCGCCCCGGACGGCGCGGGTGTTGCCGTGGGCCGGCCAGTTTTTTATCATTTCTATTGGATTTCGGGCAGCTCATCGAGCCGCTTTGTTGCGATAGCTTGCCTTCCACTTCGCGCGCCTGGACAGGAGCCAGTTGCATCATGACCGTGCAGGGACTCACGACGACGGAAGCCCCGTTCATCGAGAATGCACAACGTAATGGGGAGCTGTTCATTCAGCAGCCCTACGAGCTGTATAGCGACGAGAACCAGGACACCTGGCAGCGACTCTACCGGCTGATCCACCCGAAGTGGGAACGATACGCGGCAGCGGAGTTCTTGGCCGGCGTCGAGAAGCTGCGACTTGGGCCCGATGCGATTCCGCGGCTGGAAGACATCAATCGCTTTCTCGATCCGCTCAGCGGCTTTAGCGCCCGCGCCGTTTCGGGATACGTCCCCGCGTACATCTTCTTCGACTGCCTGCGACAACGGGCGTTTCCGACGACGATCACGATCCGCAGCGGCAAGCGGCTCGAGTATCTGCCCGAGCCCGATATCTTTCACGACGTGGCCGGACATGTGCCGATGCACACCGACCGCAAGTTTGCGGACATCCTCGTTCGCTTCGGCGAAGTAGCCCGCCGGGCCGCGGCCCGCAGTCGCGAAATGGAGGCGGTCGACGGCAGCGACGACAAACAAGATCGCCTGAATGCCGTGCGGAACACGATTAAGGCCATGGCCCGCTTTTTCTGGTTCACGGTCGAGTTCGGCATTATGCGGCAGGGTCGCGACATCAAGGTCTATGGCAGCGGCCTGTTGAGTTCCGCGGGCGAAATCGAGTACAGCATCGAGTCCGCCGATGTCCAGCGATATCCGTTGCAGCTTGAATGGGTGATCAACCAGTACTTCGAGATCGATCACTATCAGCCGCTCTTGTTCGTGGCCGATTCGTACGAGCACGTCTTCGACCTCGTCGAACAGCTCGAGACGTGGATGGATGCGGGCCGACTCGACAACGTCGCCCCCGGCGAGCCGCACATCAACGAGGAGGACCTGAAGTCCTTCCTGGCCGCAGGCATCGAAGCGAAGCAGCAACCGGTACCTCAACCGACTTAGGCGTCGCGGTGCGTGGCACCGTGGTTCGCCATGGGTTGGCCGTTTCCCTCTCTTGTCATGAGCATGCGCGGGACATCGCGTCTGCTAGAATGGATGCCGTTCCGCGGCCAGCAGACTCGTCCGCGGAGGTGATTCGCTCGGGGAAAAATCGTTGCAAGATACCGCGTCGAAGCTTCGCGTTTGCGTCGTCACGGGGGGAAGTTCCGGAATCGGTCTTGCCACCGCCCGGCGGTTTGCTGCGGATGGCTATGCCCTGGTGATCTGCGGACGCGACGAGCAACGCCTTGCCGCCGCGGCGGGCGAGCTTCGTGCCGGCGATGCGGCGGTGGTTACCCTGGCAGTCGATCTCGCCGAGCGTGACGCCGGCGGCCGACTAATCGACTTTGCGGTCGATGAGTTCGATCGGGTCGATGTCTTGGTGAACAACGCGGGTATTGCCCCGCTGTCCGCGGCCCACGCGATGAGCGATGAAGACTTCGAGAGCCTGATGGCGACCAACGTGCGGGGCGTGTTCGCCACCACGAAGGCCGTCTGGCCCGTCATGCGGCGGCAGGGCGGCGGCGCGATCGTGAATATTTCGTCGCTCTCGGCGCGCGACCCGTTCGCCGGGCTGGGCGTGTACGGTGCCAGCAAGGCCTGGGTCGAACTGTTCACAAAAGCCACGGCCGCCGAGGGACGCGAACACGCGATTCGCGTCTTTGGAGTGGCCCCGGGCGCGGTCGATACCCCGCTGCTCGAGCGGCTGTTTCCGGACATTCCAGCCGAGGCGCGATTGCAGCCCGAGGCGGTTGCCGAGCTGATCTATCGGCTGGCCGATCAACGTCTGGCCGATGCCACCGGACAAACGGTGGTGATTCGCAAGTAACGACGCCCTTCGCGTTCCGCGGCAACACGACGGGTTTCACTAGTACGCGACGCGAGCCGCAACGAGACCGCCAGATGATCCGCCTGACTCGAGAAATTCGCTTTTCGCTGGTCGACCGTGAGATCGACTCTCCGATGACGAATTCCTGGGGCGGTTGGCCAAGTGCGACGGTGCTCGCGCCTTATCTGCGCTTGCAATGCACGGTCGAAGGCGAGCCGGAGGCGTCCGTCGGCTATGTCTGCAACGTGAAGGACATCGACATTGCCGTGCGGCGCGTGGCACTGCCGACCGCGCTGGACCTCTACCATCGCGAGGGGAATTCCCTGAAGGCTGAGCGACTCTGCGTGGCCCTGGCCGAGGCCTTGCGAAGAGAGCTGCCCTTGCCGCTGGCCCGCCTGGAGTTGGTCACCACGCCCACCCTCCGTTATGCGCTGGATATGGAGAAGCCCGACATGATCTCTATGACGCAACAGTTCGAGTTCTCAGCCGCTCATCGCCTGCACTGCGCGGAATTGAGCGATGAAGAGAATCGGCAGCAGTTCGGCAAGTGCAACAACGAGAACGGCCACGGCCACAACTATCGACTCGATGTGACCATCGCCCAGCCGCACGACGAGTCTCGCGAGCGGCTTTCGCTGATCGATGTCGAGGCTATCGTCAAACGTCAGGTCGTCGACCGCTTCGATCACAAGCACTTGAACGAAGATACGGAGGAGTTCCGCGCGTTGAATCCAACCATCGAGAACATCGCGGTCATCATCTGGCGTCTGCTGGCCGACGAACTGGCTCCGGCCCGCCTGGAAGTCGTGCGGGTTTACGAAACGCCCAAGACGTGGGCCGAGTGTCGCGGTGGGTAGGACGCACACTCGTGGCGCCCTGAGCAAGGCGCCGCCCTAAATGCGAATAAAGATCTTCCGCCGGTACATCCAGAGCAGGATCAGGAACACGACCGTCAGGCGGACGAGATTTTGCAAGATGGGGGCATAGAGCGGCGCGTAGATCGGCCCGAACGGAATCTCGAAGATGCTGGGCGTCGACTCATGTTGCAGCACCAGCACGTGCTTGTTGATGAGGAACGCCACGTAGCGGGTGTGCACGTCGATCATCCTCACGATCCAGCCGCGTAGCAATTCGTTGATCACGTAGGCCGTAATCGGGTTCATCCCGATCACCACGCTGGGGAAGGCCCAACGGCGATAGCCGGCCATTTCGATGACGGCGAAGAAGGCGGCCATGAACAAGGTGGCCCAACCACTACTGTAAATGGCCCAACTCGGCGTCCAGGCCTTCTTGACGATCGGACAGATGCCGAGTGATTGAATCAACAGTCCGCCCATGACCCCGACCAGCCCCCACACGACGAGCCGGACCAATTTGTCGCGATCGCTCCGCTCGCTGCGCAGCAGGCCGCCCACCAGCAGGCCGAAAATCATCGTCGCCAACGAGGGCACAAAGTTCAGTGTGGCGTATTCGTGCCGCGGCGCTACATGATTGAGCGACTCGGGAAACCGTTCCCAGAACCAGAGGTCGATCTCCGCGCCCGCGTTCGTGCCCCGGTTCCAGTGAGCCCAGAAGCCCTCGAAGGTCTGCTTTTGCCAGTTGAGGGCCTCGTAATCGAAATCGGCGGGCACGGGCCACAGCGCGAACAGGACCCAATAGCCGACCAGGATCGCCGCGGCCGCGATCCACTGAAAGCGGACACTCCTGTTCCAGAGCAGGAACAGAAAGACGTAGCCCAAACCGATCTGCGACAAGACGTCCTCGAAGGTCCAATAGGTGGTGCTAACCCCAGGCTTCGAAGAGCGCAGAAAGACGCCCAGCAGAACGAGGATCACGGCTCGACCGATGGCATGCCGCAGCAGCTGGCCATAAGAGTCGCCCCGGGCTGCCCGCTTCGCATACGAGTAGGCCATCGAAGTGCCGACCAGAAACATGAACGACGGTTGGACCAGATCCCAAAGGCTGCACCCGAGCCAGTCGACGTGGCGGAACTGGAAGTTCATCACCTCCCAGAAGCCGTGCCAGACGCTGTCGGGAGCGACCAGACTGAGTCCGGTTTCTGGATCACGTCGCAGCCCGTTCTCGGCCGCCTGGCGGAGACCAAATCCACCGGCCACCAGCATCAACATCGTGAAGCCACGATAGGCGTCCAGCGACATCAGGCGTTCGGGCGTTTTGGCGGCGGGCTGTTCGCTCATTTCGCAATCGTCGTGGTCGTTTGTTGAAGGTACTGGGCAAAGTTGTCGGTGGCGCGAGCCTGCGTTCGATCCTCTTCGTCGATCCAGACAAAGCGGCAGGCCGCCCGCGGCGTCTGGCGCACGAGTTCCAATCCCCGCTCGGCCCCCAACACGCTGACCGCCGAGGCGAGGCTGTCGGCCGTGATGCCATCGGGGGCAATTACCGTCACGCTACTCGGCCCAGGCAACCCCAAGCCCGTGCGCGGATCGATAATGTGTGAATAGCGTCGGCCGTCTACTTCAAGGTACTGGTAGAGATCGCCGGACGTGGCGACCGCCGCATCCTCGAGCAACAGCTGCGGCGTCGGCGTCGCCTGCTCTTCGTCCGCTTCTACCACTTCGGCAATGGCGACGTGCCACGTCGCTCGCCCAGGTGGAGGCGCGCCCGCGACGACGTCCCCGCCGGCGTCGACGAGGGCCGCCGTGATACCGTGTTTGCGAAGCACCGCCAATGCCTCGTCGGCCGCGTAGCCCTTGGCGATGCCGCCCAGGTCGAGCCGCATCCGCTCGGCCAGCAAGGAAACCGACTGGCGACACTCGTGCAAACGGAGCTTCTCGTAGCCGACGGCGGCCGCGGCCTGCTCGAGCAGTTCCGACTCGGGAACTGCCCGCCTCCGCCGCGCTCGTCGCCACAAGCGGCTATACGGCCCGACGGTCACATCAAAGGCGCCATCGGTTGCGCGGGCCAGTCGCTGCGCGTGCCGCAAGACCCGCCACAAGTCGTCACCCACGGCCAGCGGCTCGGAGGTCGGCGACGCAGCACCCAGACGGCTCAGTTCGCTCTCGGGCAAGTAGTCGCTGAGCGATCCGTTCAGCTCGGCTACGCGAGAGAAAGCCGCCGTGGCGGCTTTGTTTGCGAGGGTTTCGGTATCGGCGTAAAATACAAGTCGAAACGGCGTCCCCATATGCACTTCGGCACGTCCGAAGCGCTGCGGGGTCGCGCCACTTTCACCCGCCTGTGCGCTTGCCAGCGCGCTCCAGGTCGCCCCCAGCGCGACTCCCGCCAGCAAGAGGTCTCGTGTCGTCATGCAACGGCTGCGGACTAAGGGATTCGATGTCGAGGACGCTTCTAGCGTAATCGTCCCGACTGCGTCCGTCCACCGCGAGACAGGTGGTCGCTGCGGCAGATCGGCCACTTCCGACCGGCTGGTTTGCCGCTGGAAGTGGCTGGCGCTCGTGCTGATCTTGTTGTCCGTCGGCGCCTCCCGAGCCGCCCGCGCGGAGGCGGACGACGACGCTCAGACGGAAGCCGACGGCGCTGCCGCCGCCAAGGTCGACATGCAACGTTACACCGTCGAGATCGCCCACACTGGCGCGAAGTTCACGATGGTTCCCATTCCCGGTGGCGAGTTTTTCATGGGAAGCCCGGCCGCCGAGCCGCGCCGCCGCGACGACGAGGGCCCGCAACATCGGGTACGGGTCGAGCCGTTTTGGATGGGCGAGCGCGAGGTGACGTGGGACGAGTACGAACCGTTTATGCTCTGCCTCGATATCCGGCGACGTCAGTTACAGCGGGCCGAACCAGACACTCGCGAGCAGGCCGCCGATGCCGTCGCGCGACCGACCAAACCGTATACCGACATGACCTTTGGCATGGGCAAGCGAGGATATCCGGCGATCTGCATGACCCAGCTGGCCGCGCGGATGTATTGTCGTTGGCTAAGCGTGAAGACGGGCGACTACTACCGACTGCCGACCGAGGCAGAGTGGGAGTATGCCTGTCGGGCGGGAAGCAACACCGCTTACCATTTCGGCGACGACGCGAGCCAGCTCGACGAGTACGCCTGGCATCGCGACAACAGCGACTACACGTATCACAAGGTCGGCCAGAAGAAGCCCAACCCCTGGGGCCTTTACGATATGCACGGCAACGTCGCCGAGTGGGTGCTCGACCAATACTCGAAGAATCACTACGCGCAGTTCCGCGACCGCCTCGCCCGTCAGACGCTGGCGATTCCCAAGGATCTCTATCCTCGCGTCGTGCGGGGTGGCTCCTGGGACGACGCCGCCGCGGATCTTCGCTCGGCAGCTCGGGCTGCTTCGACCGAAGACTGGAAGGCTCAGGATCCCCAGCTCCCCCAGAGCATCTGGTATCATACGGATGCCCTGCACGTGGGGTTCCGGGTGGTTCGGCCGTTGCGCGAACCTGGCGACCAAGAAAAGGCCGAATACTGGGACGCCGGCACCCCAATGCCCGCCGAACTGCCGCCTGAGAAACTCGGCTGCAATCATGAGTAATCGGGATCGATTTCGTGTCCCCGCCGACATGGGGCGGAGAGTGTTCAGTAGCCCAGACCATCCTGCAAATAGCCAACCACCGCGGCCTCGTCGTCGCACGCCGAGAACGAGAATGAGTACGTTTGCACCCTCGCGAGGAGATTAAAGGATGACGCAGCTTCCCACCCGCCCGACGACCGACGTCAAGAAGACCTCCACCGGTCGCCGCACTTTCCTGAAGGCCGCCACGGCGGCCGCCGCCGCGAGCACGCTAACTCCCGCCTTGAGCCTGGCCCGCTCTGCCCACAGCTACGGCAGCGACGAGATCAAGATTGCGGTGATCGGCGCCGGCGGACGTGGATCGGGCGCGGTGCTCGACGCACTGCACACGGCCGGTCCAGTACGCGTTGTCGCCGTGGCCGATGCCTTTGAGGACGTGGTCCGCCGTTGTGTCTCCGTATTGTCGAAGCGGCTCGAACGAGCGAAGTCGAGGAGCACGCAGTTCGCCGACAAGACCTTCGACGTCCCGCCCGAACGCCAGTTTTTCGGATTCGACGCCTACAAGAAGGCACTCGCCACGGATTGCGATCTGGTGATCTTGACGACCCCACCAGGCTTTCGGCCGCTACACTTTGCCGCCGCTGTGGCCGCGGGCAAGCACGTCTTCATGGAGAAGCCGGTGGCGACGGACGCCAAGGGCATTCGCGAGGTGCTCGCCGCCACCCGCAGCGCCAAGGAAAAGAATCTTGCCGTCGGTGTCGGACTGCAGCGGCGCCACGAACGCCGTTACCAGGCCACCATCGAACGCCTTCAAGACGGCGCGATCGGCGACATCCTTCTGACCCGCGCGTATTGGAACGGCACGACGCCGTGGGTGCGGCCGCGCAAGAACGGTCAAACCGAGATGGAGTACCAGATGCGAAACTGGTACTACTTCAACTGGCTCTGCGGCGACCACATCGTCGAGCAGCACATTCACAATCTCGACGTGATCAACTGGCTCAAGGGTGGTTACCCTGTCGAAGGCAACGGCATGGGCGGCTGCCAGGTCCGCAAGGGCCGAGATTTTGGCGAGACGTTCGACCACCACTTTATCGAATTCACCTACGCCGACGGCTCGAAGATGTATAGCCAATGTCGGCACATCCCCGGCTGCTACAACGAGGTCTCCGAGCACGCTCACGGTACGAAGGGCTACTGCAACATCTCGGGCGCGGCGATCCACGATCACAGCGGCAGTCTGATCTGGGAGTTCGGCCGTGGGGGCGGCGGAGGCCACCAGCAAGAGCATCACGATCTATTCGCCGACCTGCGGGCGGGCAGGATTCCCAACGAAGGCGAATACGGCGCGCTCAGCACCATGACCGCCATTTTCGGCCGGATGCTTACCTACAGCGGCCAAAAGCTCACGTGGGACCAGGCTCTCAACTCGCAGGTCGAGCTGGGCGTTCGCGACTTCGCCAGCTTCGACGAGGCGCCGCCCGTATTGCCCGACGCGGACGGCAAGTATGCTCTGCCGGTGCCGGGACGGACGAAGGTCGTGTAGAAGATCGCCCCCGCGAGTTACTCTGCTTCCGTTTTGGCTTCCGTTTCGCCGACTTCTCCGGCGGGCGCGGCGGTGGCAGGGTCTTCCACCGGCTCGCGCAATGGTGGCACGTCCAGCGTGAGCGTCTGCAGGTATCCTTCTCGCTCGACGAGCAAGGGGATCGGCGAAGGCAGCGTGTTCACAAGGTTCAGAAATTCGGCGCGATCGGCAAACGTTCGCTCTCCCACCCGATAAATGCGGTCACGGAGCTTCAGTCCCGCGCGCGCCGCGGGCGACCCCGCCGTGACGCGATTGACGATCATCTCACCCGGCGACGCCTCGTCCGTGCGGAACGAGATGCCCAGCCGCACCGGGGGCCCGTCGAGATTGACGCTGAGAAGCTGCGGTTCGGCCCCCTCGCCCCGCACGAAGCGCACCGCCACCGGACTCGTGGCCCACAGAATCAAGCCGCGAAATTGTAGTCCGCTGGTGACCCTCTCGCCGGCAAATTCGAGGACACGATCGCCGGTGCGCAGCCCCTCTCGATACGCCGCGTATCCGGGGACGACCTCGGTCAGCACCAGGCCCTCTTTCAGCTCCACATTCTCGTCGTCATCGGACCACCGCACACCCAGCCGCGGAGCCGCCGGTGCGAGCCGTCTGGCCGCGCGGCGTCGCTGCCACTCCGACTCGCCCCGGGCCGCGGCCCGAAAGCCAGGCAGCGATTCGCGAGTTGCCAACTCGTGCGTAAGGGCAAAGAGCAGCCGCGCCGCTTGCTCGATGCCGTCCAGGTTGAGCTTGTCCGCGTCGTCACTGGGGCGGTGATAGTCGTCGTGCAATCCCGTGTGCAGCATAAGAAAGGGAATGTTCCGCTCGAAGAAGGGATAGTGGTCACTATTGGCGCGGTTCTTCCAGGTGAAATCGATCCGCAGATCGGCGTGTGGATTCTGTCGGCTTACGATCTGACGGAGACCGGCCGCCGAACGGGTCCCGTGCACCGTCAGACGTTGCTCGCGGAGGCGGCCCACCATGTCGACGTTCACCATCACGGGAATCTTCTCGAGCGGTACGGTTGGCTGGCCGACCCAGTGCTTCGAGCCGAGCAGCCCCTGCTCTTCCGCGTCAAAGAAGACAAACAGCAACGATCGCCGCGGCCGAATGCCCGAGGCACTGAAAGCCTCGATCACTTCCAATAATGCGGCGGTCCCACTGGCGTTGTCGTCGGCTCCATTGTGAATGTAGCCCGTCGGACCGTAGCTGTTCCGACTGTTGCCATAGCCGACGTGATCGTAGTGCGCGCTCACCACGATCCACTCCTTCGCCAGCTCCGCATCGGCGCCGTCGATGGCCACCAAGATGTTGCGATAGTTGCCTCCAAAAGGTTGATAGTATTCGTCGGTCGTGCCGGCCGGCCGCACGTCGAGTTGCTTGAGTTGATCGACCAGGTAACCTGCCGCCGCTCGGCCACCACGAGCCCCTGCCTCGCGTCCTTCGAAGATATCATCGGCCAGGGCCTCGACGAGGACCTTGGCCTCGTCACGGGTAATCGAACTGAGCGCGGCCTCGAACGCGGCATTCTCTGCCGCCGAGCCACCTTGCATGTGAGCGAAAAGCAACAGCAGCGTGGCGGGCAGCGTGCGGAATCGCAGAGCATAGTACCTTGGCATGGCGGGGTCTCGGGGCCGAAAGCTGACAATTGGTGGGCAAGGCGTCGTGGGGCAGACTATCTTGCCACAGCGGGCGGAAAATCTACAATGGTGACTTGGCTGGCGGGGCGAATTTGCCCGGCGAGCCTTGTCGGTCCGAATGGGCACTTCGTCGTTCCGAACGGGCACATATTTGTCCGAAGGGAGGGAGCTGCCCATCGGCCGGAAGTGGCTGTCGAGGCGGACGTGTCGCGTCATCTTGGGAGAGGTGGCTGAGTGGTCGAAAGCGCGGGTTTGCTAAATCCGTGACCGGGCAACCGGTCCGCAGGTTCGAATCCTGTCCTCTCCGCTT
>ERZ869936.350-NODE-350-length-46485-cov-11.641223_pt1 | contig 46485 bp, 33 predicted proteins | sample MGYA00520876_ERZ869936 | MGnify/ENA primary metagenome ERZ869936 (study PRJEB32218, sample SAMN09650985) | biofilter metagenome | isolation source: enrty point of leading RO module | place: Saudi Arabia: Thuwal, RO plant located on Red Sea | collected 2016-02-17 ... | reverse complement strand
TTATGAGCTCCCACAATTTCCAATTTTCAATTTGGAGTATTATACTCATTATTTTCACTAGCAAATTTGATTCACACGCTCAAAAGCTACCTCCACAATACAGGATCATTGACCAAGGGACAAGACTCATGGTCGGCAATACCAGCTATACAGGATTCTATGATCATTATTCAATCAATGAAATCGCTTTAGAATTCCCCCAATCGAATTACTGGAGTTTACTTGTCAGCAATTTCAATGATAAAATCAATATTCCTGCAAGAGTTACCATCAACGGTGTTGTATTTGACAGTGTCGGAGTCAGATTCAAAGGCTCAACTTCCTATTCAGGAAGTAACAGCAATAAAAAGTCATTCAACATCACACTTGATGCATACAAAGAAGATCAGGAGTATTTAGGCTATAATATCATCAACCTGAATAATGCTTATCATGATCCTTCTTTCATGCAGGAGATACTGTACGAATACTTAATCGGAAAACATGTTACATCTCCTAAAGGAAATTTTGCTCACCTGACGATAAACGGCAATAATTGGGGCGTATATGCGAATGTGCAACAGGTTAACAGGGATCTTGTAAAGGAATGGTTTCCAAACAAAGGCGGTTCATTGTGGAGAGCAAAAAGACCGGAGGGCAGTCCTGCACCAAACGGAACTCGTGGCGACAGTCTTCGCTCCTTACACTGGCTTGGCAACGACACTACTGCTTACATGATTCATTATAATTTGAAGTCAGGCGGATTAGTCGATCCACATACCAAACTAAAAGACTTTTGCCTGATTCTCGATACAGTCTCAAATCAACACATGGAGGAAGTGTTGGCAGATTACCTGGACGTGGACAATACCCTCTGGTTTATTGCAAGTGAAATTTTGTTTGCAGACGATGACAGCTATGTAATCAAGGGGCGCTCTGATTATTATTTCATTATCGATTCGATAGATGGCCGGTTAACGCTCATTGAAATGGACGGCAATGACACATTTGTTCCTTCTACAAGCTCGTATAGTATTTTTGGAAATGTCAATAAGCCATACTATCCCCTACTATACAAACTTCTAAACCAATCACAACTCAGGCAAAGATATCTTGCACACTTCAGAACAATTGTCAAGGATATGCTTGATACGAGTGCTGTATTTCCAATGATTGACACTTATTACTCCATGATTGATTCCATGGTATTTGCTGATCCAGTAAAAAATTACACTTATACTGAATTTGTGGACCACAGAAATGTATTGAAAGGATTTATCAATTCACGCAAATCATATGTGCTCGGACGATCAGAGATAAACGTAGTCCCACCAGTCATTTCCAACACAATTATGTATGTCGATTCTACTCCCTGGAAAAGACCTTCGCACAATGAGACAGTGCTTGTCAACACCGCAGTGAATTCCGCATCAGGAATTGACAAGGTGAGATTATTCTTCGGAACAGGATTATCCGGAAAATTTCAGAATATAGAAATGCACGATGACGGTTTGCACAATGACCAGCTGGCGGGTGACGGTATTTATGGAGCAACAATTCACGGGATACAGGGAGGAACAAGAGTCAGGTTTTATGTGGAAGCCACAGCATCCAACAGCGCAAAGACCGTTATGTATGACCCCGAAGGTGCAGAACATGATGTATATACTTATATGGTCTGGCCTGACAGAAGTTCTGACACTTCAGTTGTGATAAATGAACTAATGGCCAAAAATACCATGACAGTCACAGACAGCTCTGGCAGATATGCAGACTGGATAGAATTGCATAACAAATCATCTCAGGATAAGGATATCAGTAATTTCTTTTTGAGCGATGATCAGGAAAACCTGATTAAGTGGAAATTTCCTTCCGGAACAATAATTCCTGCAAATGATTATCTTATTGTTTGGGCAGACGACAATTCCAGATCCGGATTATATCAGACAAACTTTAAACTCTCAGCTGATGGCGATGAACTGTATTTTCTGAACGACAACCTTGAGCTTGTAGATGAGGTAAGTTTCGGTCAGCAAGTCAGTGATGTGGCGCTTGCAAGAGTACCGAACGGTTACGGTCCGTTTGTCAATCAGGCAGCCACATTCAATTATGACAACAATACCTATCCGCAAATAAGCTTTGGCTCGAATACCATCTATGGTTGCATGCCGCTTGATGTGCAATTTACCAATTCCACTATCGATGCAAACGCATACTTATGGGATTTTGGGGATAACAATACATCCACACATCCATCACCATCTCATGTATATCAAACAGCAGGTATATACACAGTCAGGCTGACAGCATACAATGGACAAGTTGCGTCAGTTGACTCCATTGTGGATATGATCACTGTAGGAGCAGCAAGACCATTTTCATTTATTTCTGACACAATCATAGCTCCGGGCGCTACCTATATTCTCAGCGCCGATCCCTGGTACCTGGATTATTTGTGGTCAAATGGAAGCACTAATATGTCCATACTGGTAGATTCATCAGGTACATATTGCATTACTTTGACGGATACCAATACTTGCATTGATTCAGCATGCGTGTATGTTGCGCTTAACACAACAGGAATTTCTTCACTGATTGAAAGCAGTGCAATTGAATTGTTCCCAAATCCTGTCAGCGATATTCTGCATATAAGGAATAAAACTTCCGGTAGCCTGAACCTCGATGTTTACGACTTCACGGCAAGGACTGTTTATCATCAGATCTTACATCAGGAGACTAGAATTGACTTAAGCAGTCAGGCGCCTGGAGTATATTTTATTCGTGTTAATGACAGGCTTTTTCCTGTGATAAAGCAGAATTGAAGGTTCACTTAAATTACACAGATAAAGCGATTTTAATTTGAAACGAATAAATAAATCAATCTTCAATATTAAGTTTACTAAGCTGCATAGCAATGGACGAAGCGACTTATCAAATTAAAATAAACCATTCGCGATACAAACGGATCCAACATTAAGATTTACTCCACCTTCTTTTGCTTGACCAAAAGAAACTGGCAAAGAAAAGTCAAGATAAAAATATGCTACCCACAGCACAAAGCGGACGCTTCCCTGCCTACCGGCAGGCAGGCAGCAGTTTTGTCGGCCAACCCGCATAAGAAATTAACAACTTTTTTCCATAGGCTGAATAATCTTATTCCTTCCAGCATTCAATATCAAGCACTCGTTTAAATCATCTTGAATTTCTAGAAGTTTACTGTACGGTCTGTACCATATAATTGATATTTTGGAATATTATGTTTGGAAAAAAAAGAAGGGCCCGCCCAAAGCGGACGGACCCCAGACACATGAAATAATACAAACTATTTTTTAATGATCAGCTTTTTGGTGATATTGCCGTAACGGACAAAGTAAATACCTGATGACAAATTATCCGTAATGAGTTTATGTTCTTTTCCGGAATTAAAGATATCTATCACCTGACCCATCATATCCATGACTTCCACATTTACACCATCTTTTCCATTTGAATAAATGTTCACATAAGATGATGCCGGATTAGGGTAGATCAGCAGCTGAGCGCTATGAGAATCCACGAAACTGACGGAAGTTGCCATAGTATTGTCAGCAGCGAAAGTCGGAGTTTGAATCACGAAAGGGCCAGTGCCGTTTGGAACACGTGCATAACCCATGTCCGTAGTTTGCTGCCCGAAATCAACTCTGTCAAGAATTTCGTTTGACGGATTTAACAGCAATACATATTCTCCAGCTGAAGAGAGCTTAAAGTTTGCATGATACGGACCCTGACTTCCGTCTTCATCGGCCCAAACGATCAGGTATTCATTTGGATTGATAATCGTACCAGCAGGGAAAGACCATTTATCAGTATTCAAGGAATCGTCGCTAAGCATGTATCCGCTCAGATCCACCGGACTCGTGCTTTTGTTATAGATTTCAATCCAGTCGTCGAACTGTCCTGCTTCATCCGCAGCAGTTGTAGAATTGGAAGCCATCACTTCATTGATCACAACAGGAGTTGAAGCAGCATATAAATTATTTACAAAATAGACATATACATTGTGCTCAGCGCCAGCCGGTGAATAGGTAACAGTTTTTCCAGTATCAGACTGAGTAGCTCCGACATAGTACCTCATCCAGGTGCCTGCTGAATGCGGAGGAATGTAAGCACCATAAATGCCATCCCCGGAAGCGCCGTCACCGTGCAAGCCGTCGTCGTACATCTGTATGCGACTGAAATTTCCATACACGCCAGCTGCATAAAACAAAGTCATCTTGTCAATTCCAATTACTGAACTTGCTTCGGCCGTGATCAATACGCTGTCTGTCTGATCTGGATATCTGTTCAATTGTCCATCGGAAGAAAAATTCACGTTGCTCACAGTTGGCGTCGGAGCAGCCACTTCAGCGTTCATCATCAAATTATTTTTCCTGTCACGAATAAAATTCTTCAGTGACTGTACTCCTGCAGTAAAGTTAGGATAACCATAAAGTCTTTTGGGATCATTCTGAACAACAGTATCAATCATCGAAGCATACTGGCTTATCAAAGGGTAAGCCACACTTGTATCAAATGATTCGGATATGATTGTTCTCAAATGTGCAAGATAGCGCTGCCTGAGTTCAGGAACCTGAAACAACCTGTTCATCAAAGGATAATTTACCTTTTGAGCATTGTAAAAGGCGCTCCAGTTTGCCCGGCTGGCTTTCATCGCGCTGTTACCGTCGTATTCAATGGGCACCATTCTCCTGGTTGCTTCGTCAAAATAAACATAGTAGTCCATCTTTCCTTTGTACACATAACTGTCGTCATCAGAAAAAGCGATCTCACAGGCCAGGAACCATAGAGTTCGGTCCACATCCATGGTGTTGGCCAAATCATTCTCAAGGTTAGCCAAAGGTGTAGTGTTTAATATTCTGCAGGTATTCACGAGGTCCTGCCAGGGATTGGCAAGCTCCGTGCTCTTGAGCGTGTAATAAGTCTTATACGGTGTAGTATCAGCGCTGAGATAATTCAGAGCAGTGGTTCCATCTCCCCAAACTCCACCTCCACCTGAAGGCCGATCAGCTCTCCAGTTAGTTCCGTTGTTATTTTTAAACCATTCCTTATAGAAATCCTTGTTTAATTGCTGTACCATTGGATACAGACCCCAGTTGGAACCATTTATGTAGAGTTTTACATATGCGTCTTTGGCTGCAGGAATATAATTCCTTATTGAACGCAGATAAATAAACTCAGTCATAAATGAGGCATCGTCAAAACAGTTGTTGAGATTTAAGATGTTGTAACCTTCGATATCCTGTCCATCGATGAAAGCATTCAGTGTTAAATTGAAAGACTTTTTCTCCGAACCACTTGTATTGTTGTAGCTAGTCTGACCTTTAAATCTTACACCCACACTGTCAAGCACCAAGCCATCATACATAAGAGTTGCCGGCAAGTCAGTTTTGGAATTGTAATTATTCGTCAGCAATGTCCAGTAATTTGGCTGTGAGAAAATCAGGTCCATTCTTTTAATCTGGGTATCATCAAATATTCCGGTATACTGATTACCTCCAGTGTATAGCATTTTAAGATCCGGAGAAAGATGCATTTCTTTTGGCAGTCCCTGTGCAAAAGCGTATGCAGAAGCGATCAAGAGCAAGGAGAAGATTTGTGTGATTTTGCGTAACATGATATATAATTTGTTGATTGTCTTAGTTGGATTTAATTGGGGTCTTTTTAATGCCGAGAAACAAGGTTGTTTTGATACAAAGCCTGTATAAAGGTTTAATTGCCGTAAAAATTAATGAGGAAATCATTTATCTTAAACTGCGGCAGAAGCTCAATTGAGGCGCAATCTTAGTTTAAATTTCCTGACTATCAATAAGATTATTACAAGGAGGGCTTTGATTAAACCATGACTTCATGGTTTATGACAAACTGGTTAAATTGAAAGCGTCAACTCAGGGTTCTTTTAAAATTGATGCAAATCTTCAAGAATTCTAAGGTTTCCCATGGGTGTAAATTTACTTTAGACTTTCAACATCCAGTAAAATACGATTTGATATTCCTGCCATTATAAATTTTCCCATATTCTCAAAAAAAATTCCTTAATTAGATATAGCATAACATTTTACCTGGCTGTGTTGACTTGGCTTTTATCGTACTAGTTTTAAAAGATTCTATAAATATTCCAGATGAATAAAATACTGACCACTGCATTCGTCCTGGCCACAATATGTTTCAATTCAGCTTTTGCGACCAATGAAATTTCTAAATCTATTATTTCATTACTAGAGCAGCATACTGAATTTAAAAAAGTTGAATTGTTAACTCATATCAAAGAGCATAATGATGAAATGGCAAAGGCCGACAAGGCAGCGAGTGATGCACACTATTTCGAGCTTGAAAAATTTCTCGCAGAGAACATCAGCAGTAATTATCCGGATAATATAGAGTTTATCATTTCACTGAATAATGGAAAGTCATTCACTGCGCTGCTTAAAAAGAGCAGCTTCATGAGTCCTGAGTTTAATATCCGGAGCAGCTCCAACCCGGATCCAATTCAATATGAAAAAGGAGCCCATTACCAGGGCATTATCCATGGCGACAGTTTATCTCTTTGTGCGGTGAGTATTTTCAAGGATGAAGTGATGGGTTTCTTTTCATCTCCGGGAAAAGGAAACATGGTATTGGCCAGACTGGATAATTCAGCCGGCGATGTTCACATACTTTACAACGACCTCAACCTGAAATTAAATCCAGAAAAAGATTGTCATACTGAATACGATGCAAATCCATATTCATTAGATGAATTGACACCTCTAAACAGAAGTGTGGTCAATTGCATCAATCTCTATTGGGAAATTAACTACGATGTCTACACGGGTCAGGGAAGCATGAGTAATACTACCAATTTTGCCCTTGGCTTGTTTAATCAGAGCGCGACCCTGTATACAAATGACGGAATACCAGTACAACTTTCACAATTGTACATCTGGGACATACCAAGCCCTTATACAGCTACAAGCACACTAGCATTACTGAATCAGTTCAAGGCTACACGCACATCTTTCAGCGGTGATCTCGCGCATCTGATAGGTCATTCAGGCGGCGGAGGAGTTGCAGCCAGTACCAGCGGGATCTGCGCGTCAAACAGAACTTACAGCATGTGTTACAGCGGAGTTCACAGTTCTTACCAAAATGTGCCATTGTATTCCTGGTCTGTTGAAGTTGTCACACATGAACAAGGTCATCTCATGGGCTCACGACATACCCATGGTTGTGTATGGAACGGAAACAATACTGCGATTGACGATTGCGGCCCACGTGCAGGTTATCCTTATGAAGGTTCATGCAGTGGAGCCCCCACTCCAACTAACGGAGGCACCATCATGAGTTATTGTCACCTGACCGGAACAGGAATAAATTTTGCCAATGGCTTCGGCCCACAGCCCACCGCTGTGATCATGAGCCGTTATAATTCTGGCGCATGCCTGACAGCCTGTACAGGAGGAAGCTTTTGCGGAGCAGGGACTGATTTGCAAAGCACAAACATCACAACCAGCTCCGCATATCTGAGCTGGAATCCGGCGTTGAACGCTGTCTCCTACAACATTCAATACAGAATCAGCGGAAGCTCTACCTGGACAAGTGACACAACATCCAACACATTTTACCCGGTAAGCGGATTACAATCGGGATATCTATATGAATGGCAATTGCAGACAGTTTGCAGTGGCAGCAATTCAATTTTCAGCAGCTCTGTTTATTTTATCACTGTTCCGCTGGTATGTAACATACCTGGCGGGATGTCCAGTTCATTCATCAGCTCATTGAATGCGACAGTCAGCTGGCTGCCGGTGAATGCAGCCATTCGGTATATTGTCAGGTACAAATCAATTGTGTCCGGAGTGTGGTTGAGTGACAGCACTTCCGGAACTTCTATAACGCTGAGAAGTCTGACTCCGAATACCGATTATGAATGGCAGGTTCAGACAGTCTGCGCAGGTGAAGGTGTATCAGGATACAGTTCTTCTAATTTATTCAGCACATTGAATGCCGGAAGTCCGGTTACTGTTTTGCTCAAACCTGATGCGGCCTGCGGGAAAGACGCATTCATTGAAAGCAATTCAAATACTGGAATGACCACCAATAATTTCGGAGATAACCCGGACATGAATGCATTGGCATGGACAGTCAGCGGCAACCTGGCAATACACCGAATACTGATCGATTTTGACCTCAGCTTTATACCAGAAGGTTCAGGTGTTCAAAGCGCATACCTATCCTTATACTGGAATCCCACCCACTCTAATCCGGGACATTCAACAATCTCTGGTTCGAACGCAGCCACCTTGAAAAAAATCATACAGCCCTGGGATGAAAATAACGTCACTTTCGCAAACCAGCCTGCAACCACATCGGTTAACTCCGTACAATTTCCTGCCAGTCTTAGCTCAACGCAAGATTACATCAATATGGATGTAACAAGTATGGTGCAGGAATTTGTCAATGACCCGGGATCCAGTCATGGCTGGATGCTTACACTTGACAATGAAACAGCGTATCGTTCACTTGTTTTTGCTTCGAGTGATAATCCAAATCCAACAAAATGGCCATCGCTTGAGTTGACATACGTCCCTAATCTGAATCCATGCAAACAATACCAGTATTCGAGTTGCGAAGGAGTGGACGCGCTGATAGGCAATGCACAGGCAGCCGGATACGACACACTGAATTTTGGCGACAGCTGGGAATTTGACGCGCTTGCATGGACTTACAGCGGACAAAAGAGCGAAGGACGCTCACTGATCTATTGGGACTTTTCTGAAATTCCGAGTAATGCAATTGTAAACAGCGCTGATCTGACTTTGTATTGGGTTCCTGTAGGATCCAATCCCGGGCATTCAAACCAGAGCGGACCAAACGATGCATCACTATACAGAATAACGAGTCCATGGAATGAACATACTGTTACCTGGAACACACAACCCAGTATTGATACAAGCATGTTTGTTCATGTGCCCGCGAGCACAAGTCCGCAACAGGATTATACCCTTGACCTCACAAGCATTGTTCAAAGAATGGTTAATGATCCGGCTGGGAACCACGGTCTGTTATTCAAGCTCAACAATGAAAATTATTACCGGAGTCTTGTATTCTGCAGCAGCGATCATCCCGATCCTGCCAGACATCCGAGGATAGACGTATGTTATACCCTGCCTACTTCCATTGATGAAGAAAATAACAACTCTGATTTGATATTTGAACACTATGCTTCAAAGGGATACATGCTGGTGAAAAGCCAGAAAATATTTCCGGCAGGAAGCGATATCCAACTCTACAGCATATACGGAAAGTTGCTAATGTACAATCAAAGCATCAGCGGAAACATGGCAATGATCAACCTAAAGGAGTTACAAAGCGGGATATATTTTGTTCGGGTAAATTATTCCGGAAAAGTCGCTTCGAAGAAGTTTGTGGTAGCGAGGTGATGATTTTGGAATAGAAATCGGCAATACAGTGTTCACGGAAAATGTCACCAACCTGTTTTACATACTCATACTTATTGAAGATAGAAAAGCTTTGAGATTCACTAATTCTTGATTTTTTTCATAAGCAATTAATTCAGAAGTTTTAAGTTGTTTTCTCTGTTTTAAATTGGCCGATTTTCAGAGGAGCTCACATACGCTTATAGTCTACAGATTATGAATGTCTCTACGAAATCAATCCTGATTGTATCCGGTTTTTTCTTATAAATCATTGAATCCAAATTAATTTGAATGATTTGCTGTTAGGTCGAATGGGGAAATGAGCATTTATCATTTATACTGAACTGATCACCGTTATTTTACTTTTCTCTGCAGTTAAACTACAAAAAAGAAAAGTCTGATTTTTTAGCGCATACTGGAAAACTTTTAAAATGTAAGATTCCCAGCATTTGCGCTCAAACTCAGGCTTTCAATTCTCTGTAAAAATCTTCTGATTGATAAAATTAAAGTTTCACGCATTAATAAGATACAATGTTATATAAATCACTACTAGTTTGGAGCATATTATGCTGCTTTGTAACAACACTACAAGCACAGGAAGCAATCGTCAGCACAGGAGGAGAAGCAACTGGCAATGGTGGCAGAGTGAGCTATTCCGCAGGACAGACAGGATACCGGTCTGTGCAGGGAAACAACGGATTTGTTGACGAAGGAGTTCAGCAGGTGTATGAGATCAGCATCATCACAGGGTTTTCAAATAAAAATATTCAGCTAACTGCAAGCGTATATCCGAATCCGTCATTTGAAATGATAAGCCTGACGGCAAACAAGGGAGAAAATGCCATGATGGAATACCAGCTAATGGATGTCAAGGGAAGAATCATTTCCAGTGAAAAAATTCTGGCTGAAACAACACACATTCCAATGACTTCTTTTGCCGACGGCACTTACATCATCCGCGTGCTTGTGAATAATGAAGAGCAAAAGTCATTCAAAATCATTAAAGCGAGTCGCTAAAATCCAAAGCACACCTTAAAGAAAAACAATACAACACAAAATATCTATGAAAAAAATCAGTACTACAATATTCAGTATTTTCCTGTCAGCTTACATGTATGCACAGGCTCCAGCGAAAATGAGTTATCAGGCGGTGGTGAGAAACACCGACAACACCCTGGTAAATGACAGGGCCGTCAGAACCAAAATCAGCATTTTGCAGGGTTCAGCAAATGGCAATGCAGTGTATGAAGAAGTCCATGCAGTTTCAACAAACAGGAACGGGCTTATGAGTATTGAAATTGGTAACGGCAGTGTGATCTCTGGAAGCTTCAATACGATCAACTGGGCCAGCGGACCATACTTCATTAAAACCGAAACAGATCCTGCAGGAGGTACAAACTATACGATTACGGGAACCAGCCAGTTTCTGAGCGTTCCATATGCATTGTATGCCGAACGTTCCGGCACACCGGGCCCTCAGGGTGCAGCAGGACCACAAGGTCCGCAGGGAATTCCGGGCAATGATGGTCAGGCAGGGCCACAGGGACCACAAGGCGTTCCGGGCGTTGACGGACCGGCAGGTCCGCAAGGTGTGGCAGGACCTCAGGGGCTTCCAGGAGGAGATTCACACAGGTATTTGTTCAATGAATTCAATGCACATAACGTTACTGATAACTACATTTCCTTCGACGACAACAATGCACCGATTAACTTCATTTACATCAGCACAAAAAACAAGGACAACATTGATGTTTCGTCCTGGCTGGAAGCCATCAATGCATCAAACAGCGCAATCAAAGGAAGGATGAAGATCTTCAGTCCGGTTTCGTCTGAAAATTTTGTCACACTCAATGTACATTCCGCAGATACGATCTCTCCCAATGTATACCGTCTGGGTATATCCTATGTAGCAGGCAACCCTCTTCCCTATCCGGATTTCCACTTTTACAATGATGAAGAAGTGGTAATCTCCTTCGTTCCATCAGGAGAAAAAGGAGATGAGGGTTTCATCACACCTGGAACACAGGCAGGCAATACTCCGTACTGGGACGGATCGGAATGGGTTGTTTCAAGCAACATCCTGTTCAATGACGGCAACAGCATCGGTATCGGAACGAACAACCCGCAAGAGCTTCTTGATGTATCAGGAAATATCCAGGCAGAAAGTTTTGTTTCCTCAGTGACTACAGGTACTGCACCATTGACAGTTAACAGCACCACGCTCGTGACAAACCTGAACAGCGACATGATAGACGGACTGGAGTCAAGCGACCTGATGCAGGTTCACAACAATCTTTCCGATCTGCAGGATTTCTCTGAGGCCAGAACCAATCTCGGACTTGGCGCTTCAGACTCCCCCACTTTCAGCAGCATCAGGCTGACTGGCGGAAATCAGGTGAACGGCTTCGTGCTGAAGAGCGACGCACAGGGCAATGCCCAGTGGCAGAATCCCGGCATGAAGGAAATCCAGACTAATGCATTCATCACCATCAGCGAGCAGGATGCCGGAAAAATAATCCCGACACAATGGGGAGCCAATCCGGTCTTTCCGGAAAATCTTCCTGACGGATTTACATGCGACATTATCAATTACTCCAACTATCCTTTCACATCCAATACCTTGTCGACAGTTTCATTTATCACAAAAACAACAGGCTGGAACGGCGGAAGCGGAGCAAGCAGCATCACCATTCCATCCGGAGGTACAGTAACCATCCGCGTGGCAACAGTCAACGGACTGAAGTCCTACTTCATCACCGGTGATGTGAACTAATAATTAACAATCCATAATATAAGCCGTCTTACTTCACTGTAGGGCGGCTTTTGGGTTTATAATGAATCCAATCAGAGAAACAGGTGAGCCAATTGCGACTGAAGAACCGAAGACTTTTGAATTCCACATTTAAACTATGCAAGGAAACCCTCCGGTGTCTTTCCGGTAGGGGCTTGAAACCAAGATCAGACAAAAGGGAAGAAAATCTTAAAAGATTTCCAATTTACTGGCCACTAAACGAAAAAACACCTCCGCAAAACAATTTAAGCGGATGTTAATACGGTAGGATAGTCGTACCCGGGGCGGGAATCGAACCCGCACGGTCGCAATGACCACAGGATTTTAAGTCCTGTTCGATATGAATTCACCTGAACTTATTTGTACTGACAATCAATATTATATCAGTTTTTTCACTAAATTTGACTCTTCATCAAACCAGGTAAAACCAGCAATTGTTCTACCCATGTTCTACCAATGCCATGGCCACAGTTAAATTTGAACTCCGCAAGAAACAAAATAATGACGGAACTTATCCATTAGCTCTGAGAATAACCAAGAACCGAAGATCCAGCTATATCTATCTCGGTAAAAGCCTGGAAGAAAAATTCTGGGATCAGAAAGCTCAGAGGGTAAGAAAGTCTCATCCCAATTCTGTACGGCTGAATAATTTTCTCCTTCAAAAGTTATCGGAATACAATGACTCCATTCTCCAGATAGAAACTGACGTAAATCCTCATACGGTCAAAGCTATCCGGCAAAATCTCGAATCTAAAAACGGAATTTCATTCTTTGATCAGGCAAAGGAATATCTTGCGAATCTAAAAGCTGCAGGAAAGTTCAATCGAAGATCAGCAGATGAACCACGCATCAAAAGGTTCAAAGAGTTTGTAAAGGAAAAGGACATTACCTTTAATGAGATTACCGTTCCACTCATTGAGCAATTCAAGGTGCATTTAAAAAGCACACGAACCATAACAGACAGGACGGTAGTGAATCATTTAATTGTGCTGAGAACCATTTTCAGCCGGGCTATCAAAGCAGGATTGGTTGATCCCAAATTCTATCCGTTCGGTCAGGGGAAAGTTAAGATCAAATTTCCTGAGTCGGCCAAGATTGGCCTGAGCGAAAAAGAGATTAAGATTTTGGAAGAGCTTGACCTTTCTGATGAACCGCGTCTACACCATGTCCGCAATCTCTTTTTATTTTCCTTCTACTTTGCAGGAATGCGGGTTTCCGATGTACTGCGGCTACGATGGTCTGATATTCAGAACGACCGGCTCTATTACACGATGGGTAAAAATGCTAAAGCCGGTTCTCTAAAACTTCCTGAGAAGGTAATTAAGATTCTCAATTTCTATCAGCGGGATAAAAAATCCAAAACCGATTTAATTTTTCCAGAACTTAAGCATGTGAAGTCCTTTGATAACTCTTTTGATGTGCAGCGTAAGATTTCCTATGCCGTGAAGACAATTAACAAGTTTTTAGAGAGATTGAGAGAAGAGGCAAAAATCGAAAAATCCTTAACAATGCACATTGCTCGTCACACCTTTGGAAACATTTCAGGCGACAAAATCCCAATTCAGATGTTGCAAAAGTTATATCGTCACTCTTCAATTACAACGACGATTGGATATCAGGCGAACTTCATTCATAAGAACGCCGATGAAGCATTAGATTCTGTGATAGATTTTTAATGGGCAGTTTCATTACACTTGAAAATATTGAAAGCATTTCCAATAAATTTAGAGCCAGGTTTTTTGCATTTTATACACCATTGTTTGTTGAAAAGTGTGTTCATTAATACTTGTGAATTTGCTGCCATATTCAATCTTTGTTACCCCAATTTCCTAACAAAATGAATAGCCCCAAATCCCCTGTAATTACTGATATTCTACAGGAATTTGATATTTCTAAAGCCCTACTTCCTTACGATGCCTTTTTAAGAGTTTTAAGGGAAAATACAGATACAGGACATGTATTTCTTCTTGGAGCAGGTGCTTCTATCAGCTCTGGAATTCAATCAGCTGCCGATTGCATATGGGAGTGGAAACGAAATATTTTTATAACTCAAAATCCAAACCTTTCAAAAGAATATTCTGAATATAAATCGGATTCCGTTCGGCGTAGCATTCAGAAGTGGCTGGATGCGGAAGGGTGTTACCCCCTCGAAAATTCTACAGAGGAATATAGCTATTATGCATTAAAAACTTTTCCGATTGATGATACGCGCAGGAAATATTTTGAAAATATCTGCAAAGGGAAAGAGCCATTTATTGGATATAAAATATTGGCTTTACTCGCAAAATACGGAATGGTCAGGTCAGTTTTCTCCACAAATTTCGATGGACTGGTTGAGAAGTCCGCTCATCAAATGGGATTAACTCCCATTGCTATTTCACTGGACACAGCAGAACGAATACATAGGCCTGTTAACAACCAGGAGTTAATGTCTGTTGCCCTGCATGGAGATTTTAAATATGGGCCGCTAAAAAATACTTCAACTGAACTTGATACCCAACACGAAACTTTTGTTGAAGCAATCGAACGACACCTATACGACAAGCATTTAATTGTCTGTGGGTATAGCGGAAGAGACATTTCTCTCATGAAGGCCCTGAAGAAGGCTTATGCTAAACCCGGCGGTGGGATGTTATTTTGGTGTGGCTATGGAGATGATCCATCACCACAAGTACAAGAACTTTTAAATTCTCTTTCTCAAAGCGGCAGGCATGGATACTACATTGGCACGGATGGATTTGATCAATTAATGACAGATACATGGAAAACGTGCTTCACAGACCATGAAGAGTTTTCATCTGCTGTTGAAAAATTGCTTAAAGGAAATACGACTGATGAATGGATAAAGACACCTTTCACCATTGATTCTTCGACAACTCATGCCCTACTTCGTAGCAATTTAGTCCCTATTAGCCTTCCATCTGAAGTTTACCAGATGGAATTTTCTTTCGAGCCTGAGGAAAAAGCTTGGGCGACTTTAAGAGAATTGACCAAAGATAAAGCAGTAGTCGCAGCGCCAATTAAAAAGATGGTTTTTGCTTTTGGAACTCAAGGAGCTATTCGTGAAGCATTTGGCAGCAGAATAAAGGATGCGATTAAGAGAACTCCAATTACTTATGAAGAAATAAAAAATAGCACCGCATTGCATCATCTTTATATCAGAACTGTGATCAAAGCATTGTCGCTGAAATTAAATTTGGGAAGTGATTTTAAGAAATTACTGTGGTTACCCAATTCGAGGAGGACAGTGACACATGAAAATATCGCCTATGAATTGTTTGATGCTGTGGAAATGACACTCTCTTTTGACAATAACATTTATCGCACACCACCTTTCGCTTACGTAAGTTTTAAACCCACTTTTTATCTTCAAAGCACAGATGAGAAGCCAGTTCCAAAGCGCGCAAAATTCGATATCGGTAAAAAATATCACGAAGATACCCTTGGTCAGAGACCCAATGTCAAATACAATGAGCTATTGGATTATTGGCGCGGAATATTATTTCCAGAGCGTGCTCCGTTAAAGTTTGAATTTCCTTTTGATTCAGGAACGGCATTCAATTTTTCTTTAAGCTCTAACACGATGCATGTGGCGATCAAACGAATCGGTACAAATAATTACTCATTTCAATTTCCAACCACATTTGATCAAAAATTGATTTTGCATAGAGGCATTCAATATGCCGAGCCTACTCTTGAATTTTCATCTCGATCAGGAATAGGAATGATTCAGGACATTCATCCTATGCGCGGTTTAATTCAGAACCGGCCGTATGATTTCTCAATGAACAACAATGTTTTCGAACCTGAGATAAACCTGGGTGTAATTTGTCCTCCTTCTCACAAAGACGCCTTATATCAATTTCTGCAACGCCTCAATGCTATAAAGCCAACTGGCACTTTTAAACAGGAATACCTTTTAGATTACCCTAATTTCATATCCATCTACGGCATTCCTTTAAATGTACCTGATCCACAGAGTGAGCTTTGGACAAATAGTTCATTCGAACCAAAGGAAACCTTAATTGCGACTGCAACAAGCCTTGCGAATAATATAAAGCGTAGCATCGATCTTTTAGAGGCGACAAACAAGAAGCTTGTCATGGTGATATTTGTTCCAACAGCTTGGAACAATATTACAACAGTGGATGATGAAGGCGAAGAATTTGATCTACATGATTATATCAAGGCTTATGCAGCCCAAAAGCAAATATCAACGCAATTCATTAGAGAAGATACGCTAACCGATAATTTAGAGTGTCAGGTCAACTGGTGGCTTTCCCTTTCTTTCTATGTGAAAGCGCAGAGAACTCCATGGATACTTAATAACCTTCAATCTGAAACCGCATTTGTAGGATTAGGATACAGCGTTCGGCACCGCAACGAAAACAATAAAATTATATTAGGATGCAGTCATATTTATAATGCCTATGGTCAAGGATTAAAATATAAGCTTTCTCGTATCGAAGATTTTTTCCTCGACAACAGCAGAAGAAACCCATTTCTTTCATATACAGAAGCCTATAAACTTGGTACGTCTATTCGTGAATTATTTTTCAATGCAATGGGCTATTTACCAAAGCGTGTTGTATTGCACAAAAGAACGCCTTTTAAGACAGATGAATCTCAAGGAATTATTGATAGTCTGAAAAAAACAGGTATTCATCAAATTGATCTTGTAGAAATAAATTTTGAACCGGATGCAAGATTTATTTCACTGATTTCAAAAGACAATACATTGTCGCCGCACTGGTATCCTCTCTCACGTGGAAATTGTTTTCTACTTGATCGATTTACTGCATTAATGTGGACGCATGGTATTGTGCCTTCAGTTAAAGGACAAAATAGAAACTATTACTTGGGAGGTAAGAATATTCCTGTACCAATAAAGGTTAAAAAACACTACGGCTCAAGCAATATCAGTATTCTTGCAACTGAGATTCTAGGTTTAACAAAAATGAACTGGAATAATTTTGATTTGTATGGAAAGTTACCTGCCACGCTGGAATCCTCAAATGAAATAGCCCGTATTGGTTGGTTACTCAATAGATTTGCAGGTAAAACATACGATTATCGAAATCTAATGTAAATTATCGTAAGTACATTTGGGTGCCTCTTATTGTACCAATCTATTGATGGTCGCCTGCCACTCATCCTCATATACCACCTGAAATTCAAATTCATGATCAGGGAATTCATCGAAAAGTTCTTTCCAAGCCTTCTTTGCGCCTAATTCATTACACAGAGCGAAAACATTTTTCTTGTAGCGGGTATCGTCATTCTCTTTGAGATGTACACCCTTCGTTTCAAGGACAAATACCTTGTCGTATTCATCCTTCTGCTTTTCGGATTTTCGAGTAGCAATGAAGTCGGGATAGATTTTGTTTCGTTGCCAAGCCTGGATGTGAAAGTCCTTTCTCACCCGATTACGATACCACCAGAGAAGTTGTTCCTGCTCGTCGAGATAGATAGCTACTGCTCTTTCAGTATCATTCAAATCCTCATCGGGCACATAGTCAAAGAGAGATGCTTGAATGGGTGAATTGTCGTTGCGGACTAACTGCTTGTTGCCTTTCACTTTGATATGAGATGGCAGAATGTGATGTCCTTTCTCCTTTATCAAAAAGAAACACAGTTTTTTTGTATCGAGAAGATTGCGAAAGACATTTTCCGCAAGGCGATTCTTTTCCCTCTCCAAAATCTTTTTCAGTTCCTCGATGATGAAAACAAAATTTGCTGAAATGATTTCCTTCTCATATTTCTTGGAAAGAAGTTCCAGTGCCTTGTGCCCCAACTCAAAGGCAATCCATGGATTCGGGACTACATCACTGATCTGCCGTGCTAAAAAAGCTTCGTCAATTTCAAGCGTACCTTTAGTCTCATACCTTCCGGTTTCTCTTAGCAGTTGCGATTCCACTTCGCTCAGGCCAAGGGTTAATTCCTGTTCCTTGGTCTGCCGATCGCTCAGTGTCTTTTCACCGATTTCACTGATGTCGGCCTTACTCCAATCAATGCCTTCCAGGATGTCCGCTTCAAAGATGATGTCGCGCCAACTATCTTTTTCCTGAATGACAAATTTTGGCAGATAAATCTTTCCTTCGTACTTCTTGAATTTGGAACGGTATTTAACATCCCGATCCCTGGCTGTTTCAGCCTCTCCCGAAGCACCGTCAGTTACCAAGCGTCCTGCAATATCGCCAAGCCCTTCACCTTCCAGCCCGTTCTTGATTTCACGGACAAGGGTTGTGGCGTTCGGTTTGTAGGTGAAGATGTAACATTCATCCAGGTCTTTGATCTTGGTTTTCTTAGCTGAGGGTTGACGTAAAATTCGACCGACAAGCTGAGTAATTCCTGTTGATGACTGAGGGTTCGTCAGGATGGCAAGGATATAGGCGAAGGAACAATCCCAGCCCTCCTGCAAAGCCTGTTTCGTGATGATATACCGAATATCACAATCCGGAGCAAACAGATTGATGCCTTCAATATCGTCCTTCTCGCTGCTCTTGATAGCGATATGGCTCTCCGGAACATTGCATTTCTTGATCAGGTATTCCTTTGCATCTTCCGCATGGATGTAATCTTTATCCCGCTGATCCTTTCCGGTTCGCTCTACCTGTATCAGGCAGATCGGTCGGATATACTCGCCGGTGTTTTCCTGATACTCCCTGGCCTTGCTTTCAAGGTCATTTCTTTTTTCATAGCTTGCCAGTAAGGTGTTTTTCCACGAAAGGCTGGCTTTGTTTGTCAGGTGAATGTCCAGCTTGATCATTTCCTCCTCGTGCAATTCCCGACCCGTGATTTTTACCAGTTCATTACTGTTTGGCGGCGGGGTTGCCGATAGTTCGAGGATAAAACTTGGATTAAAGTTTCTGATCGTGTTCCGGGCTAACTCGCCATAGGCACGATGTCCTTCATCAATGACGATTATCGGTTTAAGGAGCTTCAGGGTATTTCCCAGGGAAGTCTTGATCTGCTTTTGGATGATCTCTCCGTCCTGCCCGAAATAATCGAGGTTAGGAATTTTCTTCAGCAATTCAATTTGCGCCGGATAGTTGTCCTCGGAAGGAAAGTAGTCGGTAAACCCGCCAGCATCCTGAAACACCTTCAGGGTTTCTTTATTTTGCCGATTTGCCGAAGGCAACATCAGCAACATAACGACCAGATTTTCTTCAATGTCCAGCCAGTTAAACAGATCGGTCTTTTCTTTTATTAGCGTTCTGCCACCGCTGGATATATCCAGCATTTGCCTGTAAGGATGTTCCCTATTCTTTAGAGATAATATCGTCTGTCTGTAAATCTGCGTAGAAGGTACTATCCAGAGAACAAGCCCTGTCTGCTTCTTGAGATATAGCTTCTGAATCAAGTCAATGCTGTGACAGGCCAGCAAGGTTTTGCCGCCACCAGTTGGCACTTTCAGGTAAATATCCGGCAATGGCTCACTCAGGCCATTGGTCTTATCATGATAAATACTTTTACCTGTAGCCTGTGAAAACGCACGCTTTGGGAAGTTATATTCCTGAGCCATTTCAGGATCGAATTCAATAGCCTTTTCGTACTTACCCCGAAAGTCACTCAGTGCGCTCAAATAATCCTTGAGCGTCGTTAAAACCTTTTCCTGATAGTGTTTCAGTTTCATTTCTGAATGCGATAAATTTCATAGGGCAACTGGCAGAAGTCAATTCTGTTTTCGAGCAAGGTATAGTCATCAACATATTTTGCCGGAGCAAAAACCAAACGCTGCTTCTTCTTGAACTTCGGGAAAGCCTTTACCCCATCCAGCGTCAAGGCATTTTTCTTCAGCCATTCAATGTCTGGTTTATATTGAAGATAGACTTCATAGTTCTTGCTTTCGCCAATAAAACCTGTCTTTTCATTGATTGCCTTTTCATTAAACTCTTCGCCAGTGGCTGTATAGAAAAGGTAACGGGCAAACTCTGCATAAGAAGGCAAACTCTTGCCTCGTAAAATACTTTCCATTTCGATTTCTTTGCCTAATTCAAAATAGCTGAAGGTTCCACCTAAACCTTCTTTAAAGTTTGAAGATTTTGGAGCGCCTTTAATTACTCTTCTGACTCTTTCTGCTGTTGTTTTATCAGCATAATCTTCTGTTTCAACTAAAATGAATTTTAATTTTGAGTTGTGTTCAAAATTCAAGTCTAACACAGCATGAGCTGTTGTTCCTGATCCAGCAAAAGAATCTAAAACAATAAAGTCATCGCCTTCAATAGTTTGAATTAGCTTACGTATAAGCTTATAAGTTTTGGGGTGTGGGAAGCCATGATTGGGTAATAACTCGTCCAATTCAGAACCGCCAGAACTTTTTAATGATATAACTGATCTAAATAGAAAGTCTTTTACGTTATCGAGATATTGAATGAAACTTGGCTGAGTTTTTTCATCCTCCGCAAACCACATTCTTCCGCATACATATGTTCCATCATATCGCTCGAATACATTTTTATAATCGAGATAACTGTTCATTGTATCTTCAATGTATCTCCAACCGTTATCAGGAACCCTCGTAGGTTTTTTTGTTATTGGATGTTTTACATTATAGCGTGGCCCATCCTTGCCATTTGGCCAACTTACATTTATTTTCCCCCAAATCCTGTATTGATCATCAAGATTGCAGTAAAGAGTAATCCCTCGGTCATAACCCTTTTTTGAATAAAACTGCTTAAGTAATTTTTCAGCTTCCTCAATAGGGACTTTTTTCTTCTTCAGCTTTGCAACGAAATCATACACATCATCGATACCGTCTTTGGGCATATGAAATTCATGTCTAAGTTTGGAATCCTTAACATATATCAAAATATACTCATGTATATTTCCTATTCCTTTATCATTTTTTGGAATGCGTTTATTCCAAACTACTTTCTCAATAAAATTATCTTGACCAAAGATTTCATCACACAAGTTCCTTAAATGATGCTCTTCGTTTTCATCTATGCTGATAAATATAACACCTTCATTTGCTAGCAATTCTTTCAATAATTTTAGACGAGGCATCATCATACAAAGCCATTTATCATGTCTTGTAAGATCTTCTTTATCTACAACCTTTCCCAGCCACTCCTTGATCATTGGACTGTTTACATTATCATTGTATATCCACTTTTCATTGTCTTGGCCTGTGTTATAGGGTGGGTCAATGTAAATGCATTTAATTTTACCAGCATATGTAGGTAACAAAGCTTTCAATGCCTTAAGATTATCACCGTGAATGATTAAATTATCATGCAGTGAAACCTTATCCGTCAGACTTAACTTTTTATTCGGAACCAATTGGTGATACTTCACCGCCAGGTGATGGTTTTGAACGAAGGTCTTTCCTTTGAATTGGAGTGTTGGCATACAACGGTTATAATTGCTTATGGGCGCGGTTAAAAGGGGAATTGGAGAATGTAATTATAGGTGCACTTTGTACCCACAATAAATTTTCATAAACAAGCCTGTCAGATTGTGATCGAATGATTCCGGTGTAATGGACGAATCGCATCTATGTTTTCAGATTTAATTTTTGATACTTAATTTGCTTTTCTGCTAGGTGAAGAGCTTTGATTGCCAGTTCTTCATTTTCGATCTCGCCAAGAATTTTTTCAGTTAGATATAGAGTTAACAACTCATCGGCATCGGCTTTATAGAGCTTAGACAACTTTAAGACTGCATCCTTTGACAACCTTCTTTCGCCACGCTCCATCTTGCTGAGAACAGCAACATCAATATCTAGAATTGCCGCAACCTTACGAAGTAATAATCCTTGATCTTCGCGTAGCCTGCGCAGCTTCTGACCTAATGTTTGATTTGACACCTGCTGAATTGACCGAATTTGTCAAATGTATCTCAAAAGGGTGAAAATGCAACCGGATTGAGCCTATTTAGTTTTCAACAAATGATTGTATGACAGCCGCTTTTAGTGAAAACCTCATGATTTTCTCGTAGTTATACGATTTGTTTTTAACAATTACTTTGTTAGGTTTGTGACTTTCGTTTTTTAACCCCACCGCATCATGGAAGTCATTTGCCTTGAGGATGCAGCTTTTTATTCTTTGGTAGAACAGGTCGTTCAGCGCCTGAAGGAAACTCATGGCCAAACGCAGGACAAGTGGATAACCGATGATGAGGCGATGCAGTTGCTGAACATCAAGTCCAAGACCACGCTTCAGAAATTCCGCGACGAGGGAAAGATCAGATACTCACAGCCTCAGAAGAAAATCATACTCTATGACAGGGATTCAATCTCTGCCTTTCTTGAAAGCAATGTAAAAGAAACTTTTTAACATGGAAGAAACCAGCACCTCCGCTTTGCTCTATCAGAAAGGATTCAATGAAGGTTATATCATTGCAAAGCACATCCAGAATTTTTCATTCAAGACGAATGCGCCCGGCATAAGGACGAAAGGATTCATTGACGGCCAGAAGCAATTCATAATTGAGCGGGATAAGAACCGTCTTCCAGATTGGTTAAAAAGCAGTTCCAACAAAACTATCAATAAAGAGAATAACCCTTCAAAGAAAAGGGAGCGCGGCATGGAGAGATAACAGGTTTAATTTTTTCAAATAGCTTTCGCATGAACAGCTACGATCTTGATAATGCATTAATCGAGCTTACCGGAGTTTCGGATAAAAAATCCTGGACGATCCGGCAAGCCGTCGAAGGCGTGCAGATTTTTGGCGGGATCGGTTCAGGCAAAACCTCCGGCTCCGGACGTTTACTCGCATTAAAATATTTGTCGGCGGGATTCGGTGGTCTTGTGCTTTCCACAAAGCCCGATGAAAAAGAAATGTGGGCAGAGTACTGTAAGATTACTGGCCGGGAAAATGACCTTCTGGTGGTTGAACCGGGTAGCGGTCACTTTTTTAATTTCCTCGAATATGAATCCTCCCGTGCCGGTTCATCGAATGCCATCACGGAGAACATCGTCAGCGTCCTGAAAACAGTCATTCGTGCATCGGAAGAAAAGTCAAACGGTAAGAGCGATGACCCTTTTTGGGAAACAGCTTTGGATATGCTCATCTTTAATGTCATTGATCTTTGCAAGCTGGCCTATGGAAGCCTTTCAGTGAAGAGAATGTTTGAGATCGTTCAAAGCATTCCAAAGCCGGAGTCCAATGAAGAACAATCAACCTCAGTGAATGCATTCCGGGATGCCTTCGATAATGCACGGGAAAATGTCGTTAACAGGATTGAAGCATGGAAAGGCAAACAGACAGTGGAAACCTTAACAGACATTGAAGATGAAAACAGCTTCAATGAAATCATCACAAGAGAAATTCCCGAAGCCCGGCTGTTAAAGTTCCTCGATCAGTTCTTCATGGAGACCTATTATAACCTCTCAGAGAAGACACGATCCATCATAGATTTTTCCTTTACCGGCTTTCTGTTCCGGCTATTGCGTGACCCGGTCAATGATCTCTTCTGTCAGAACGTTTCAACCTTTACTCCCGAAGACAGCATCAAGGGAAAGATCATACTCATTAACCTGCCCGTTAAGGTTTACGATAAGATTGGCCGCGACTGCCAGGTGATGTTCAAGTACATCTGGCAGCGGGCAATGGAAAAGAGAAGCATCAGGGAAGATGCACGTCCGGTTTTCCTGTGGGCTGACGAGGCTCAGAACTTCCTCCATGAACACGATGCCGAATATCAGGCCACGGCACGAAGCAGCCGGATTGCGACGGTTTATATTTCTCAAAACCTTCCGAACTACTACGCAAACATGGGTGGTGCGAAAGCCGAGTACCGTGTGAAAAGCTTTCTGGGAACACTGGCCACAAAAATATTCCACGCCAATGCAGACATAGAGACAAACAGGTATGCCTCAGATCTGATCGGCGACGATTTTTATGAGGAAATGTCCAAAACGTCCACTGCCGCAGGACAATTTTCAGCCTCCAGAACGAAGTCACTGAAATTGGATCGCCTGGTGAGACCGGAGGAGTTCATGAGCCTTAAAACCGGAGGACCGGCCAATGATTTCCGGGTCGAAGGCTATCTGCATTGCCAGGGAAATTCCCTGTCGAGAAACCATATCAAAATGGCCTTTAACCAGAATTACAAACCCATTTCCAAACTCATAGAAGCATGAAAAAAAATCTCTATTACCGTCAAAACATCGGGCGGCAAAACATGTTAAAGAGCCTCATCCTAAGTTACTTTTTTACCTTCTCATCCTGGCCGCGCCTTCTCCTTGAAGTCTTTATCAGGAAGAATTTCGGTGAGAGGTATTTTACTCTCAGTTCCGCTGTCACAGTATTCAGCATTTTATTTCTGCTACCCGGATTCCTGCAAATCTCAAACGTCATGTTTCAGGAGTTTCACTTTGGAAAGTTCATGGCCAAGTATGCGAGCTGGTATGTCTTCCTGTTCCTCTTCCTTCGCGTGAGCCTCAAACATAACAGGGATAAAAAGCGCAATCCCTCCGTCTTCGACTTTGCCAAATTCAGCCTCTATGCCGGAGAAATAGACCCGAGATTCTACCGGCTTAAAATTCCATTCCGGAAGTCAAATCCCCGCACCGTCGAAATCTTCTCTGAGCCGTTAATCTTCTTTCTGGGAGGCATCGGCCTCTATCTTCTGGCGCAACCCCTTGGCATGCTGCTCATCGTTTGCAGCTTATTTTATAGCCTTGGGTATGCCGGTGCTTATCATATCGGAGACAACTTCGTGATGGATAAAATCGATGAAATGATCTGCAATGAGGAACTGGAAGATTCATTCGTAAACGACAAAGATCCAAGCGAAACCCGCGGATTCAGGTTCTACGGCAAGAAGCCAAACGACCAGGAGATGCGAAGAAAAGTAGCATCCCTCATGACAGTGGATGAAGAAATCTACGAGGCCCGTTAACGTCCTAAGCTGTGCTTAGGGAAGATGTCTGATGGGTTTTCTTTAACTGACATTACACTTTTGCCTTCGCACTGCTCACCGACAAACATTAAAAGCAAATAACGACTAACCAAACGTAACTACCAATGCAGAAATTCAGCGATCTAACAAAAGAAGTTTTCACTAAAATACAGAACCGGGAAAACTTTCAAGTTGAGGCAACTCGAAAGGAAATAAAATTTGAAGGCATTGAGGAGGCGATGAAAAGCCAGAATTTTGATTACCCATTTGTTCTTAGCAATATCTTCCTGACTTCAGGATTATCCATCCTGGCCCATGAAGCTGCAGGACTTGTTCAACTTGATCTCATTGATCGAATCCGCATTTTAACCGACCTTAATCAAGGGACGATAGTTTATGAGAGGATTGGAAATGGAGATCGTTGGAAAGTTTCTGTACTCTTCAAAAAATAAATGAAAATGGCTCGAACCCTTCAGCAGGCAATCGATGATTTGAATGCCACTCAAAATTTGTATGACAGAACGATCATGGAAATCGGTCAGTTATACGCAGACTTGAATTGGACAAAGGATGAAAGGCTGCACAAAAGGTTGAATGAAAAATTTGATATGCTTGTTAAAGTGGAGCAAAGAAAAAAGGAAATCGAAAAGGAAATTTCGTCCCTTGGTGGGTGATGTTATTTCTTCTTAAGCTCTGGAGATTTACAAAGGCAAATTAAAAATCTGATGTAAACTGATCCGATATGATCCGCATGATTCAAAGCCGTTCAGCCGGGCACGCGAAAGCGTATTTCTCGGAAGCCCTTGCCCGGTCGGATTATTACATCGACGGGCAGGAACTGAACGGAAACATTCAGGGCAAGATTGCGGATCGTCTCGGCATTTCAGGCATGGCAACAAAGGAGAACTTCTATGCGCTCTGCGAAAACAAAGACCCGGCAACGGGCAATAAGCTCACGCCACGCACGAAGGAAGAAAGGACAACGGGATATGACATTAACTTCCATTGTCCAAAGTCCGTTTCAATTCTCCATGCTCTCGGCAATGACAGCCATATTCTCGATGCCTTTCATGCGAGCGTTCAGGAAACCATGCAGCACATCGAAGCGGACAGCAAAACCCGCGTCCGCAAGGGAGGCAAATACGAGGAACGGGATTCAGGCGAACTTGTCTGGGCGGACTTCATCCACCAGACCGCAAGGCCGGTAGAAGGTCATGCACCTGATCCGCATCTCCATTGCCACTGCTTCGTGTTCAATGTTACCTGGGACAAGACAGAGGATCGGTTAAAGGCAGGCCAGTTCCGCGACATTAAACGAGACATGCCTTACTATCAGGCTCTCTTCCATAAGGAGTTTTCCGACCGGCTCATAAACCTTGGATACCAGATACGCCCCACTGAAAAGTCCTTTGAGGTTGTCGGCGTACCGCAACAGGCCATAGACCTTTTCTCCAAACGCACCGATGAGATCGGACGCGTAGCCAAAGAAAAGGGCATTACAGATGCAAAGGAACTGAGCGAACTCGGCGCCCGCACACGCTCCAAGAAGCAGAAGGGACTGACAATGCCTGAACTGAAAGCGGAATGGAAAAGGCAAGTGCAGGATGCTGAAATCCCAAGCCAGGAATCCAACTTCGTCCGCTTCGATCCGCAGAAGACAAAATCCAGCCTCGATGCCAGGGGATGCGTCAATCATGCCATCCTGCATTCCTTTGAGCGGGCTTCCGTCATGGCTGAACGGAGGCTGCTGGAGTCTGCCTACCGGTTCAGCCTCGGGGATAAGTCCGTTAACGCCAAAACAATCGCTGAAGAGTTCAGGAATGATACACGGATCATTAAAGTCCGGGAAAGAACCCGGACGATGTGCACGACGAAAGAAGTCCTTTCTGAGGAGCGGGACATGGTCGAACTGGCCAAGAACGGACAGGGCAAAGTCCTGCCCCTTTATGAAAACGCGCCAGAAGTCAATTTAAAGGGCCAGCAGGCCTCGGCAGTCAGGCATGTGCTCACCACAGGCCACAGGGTTTCTATCATCCGTGGGGCCGCAGGAACCGGTAAAACGACCCTTATGAAGGAGGCTATTTCCTGGATGGAAAAGGCCGGTAAGGAGGTCACTGTGGTCGCACCTACGGCGGAAGCCTCACGCGGAGTCTTAAGGCAGGAAGGATACGGCAAGGCGGATACCGTTGCCCTGCTTTTGAAAGACCAGAAGATGCAGGAGAAAATCAAAGGCCAGGTTCTTTGGGTTGACGAGGCTGGTTTACTTGGAACAAAGGACATGAAAGCCTTGCTGCAACTGACGACAAAACAAAACGCCCGGCTCATCCTCGGCGGAGATACAAAGCAACATGCCAGCGTCGTTCGCGGGGATGCCTTGCGCATCCTCAATACAGTCGCCGGAATCAAAACGGCAGAGGTCAGCAAAATCTACCGGCAAAGAACCGTCGAATACAAATCAGCAGTCGAAGACCTTTCAAAGGCAGATGTGAAATCTGCCTTTGAAAAGCTGGACAGGATCGGATTCATTAAATCTATTGATCCGATGAAGCCCAATGCACAGCTTGTCGATGACTATGTGCAAACTTTGAAGACAGGAAAGACTGCACTGATCATTTCCCCGACACACGCCCAAGGTGAAGAAGTCACCAAAGAAATAAGAAAGAAACTTCGCGAAAATAACTTGATTGGCAAGAAAGAAATTTCTGCGATCCGATATTCAAATCTGAATCTGACAGAAGCAGAAAAATCCGATGTTCGGAATTTCAAAGCTGGGCAGGTCATTCAGTTCAATCAAAATGTTCAGCGAATAAAACGCGGCAGCATCTGGAATATAGCATCCATTAAGGACGATAAAATTCAGATAACAAATGCTAAAGATGAAAAGCAATTTCTACACATCGATAAATGCAGCACCTTTGATGTCTATAAAAAATCGGAGTTAAAGCTTTCCAAAGGCGACAGGATCAGAATCACACGCAACGGATTTGATGACACCGGAAAGCGACTGAACAACGGCCAGAAATTGGAAGTTATTTCCGTCACTAAGAAAGGCGTTATTACTTTGCGAAATGAGCAAAGCCATTCAACTTATAAAGTGTCAGCGACTTTCGGACATATCAATCATGCGCACTGCATAACCTCCCATGCGTCACAGGGAAAAACCGTTGATGAAGTGTTCATCTCACAACCTGCGGAGACGTTTACAGCGACTGATGCGAAGCAGTTTTATGTTTCTGTGTCGCGGGGGAGGGACAAGGCAATGATTTATACAGATGACAAGGAAGCATTGCTTCATCATGCAGCCGAAGTGGCTGAGAGACAATCTGCACTAGAACTAATTAATGACAAGTCACATATTAATATTGCTCGAAAACTCCAACAAGAAGAGAAAACTGTCAAGCTCATAAAAGAAAAATCAGGATTCAAAGTTAAGAGTGCAAAAGAAAATGATTATGACCGAACTTAAATTAAAATATAATGGATCGCATAAAGGAATCCAAACCAGAGAGGAGAAGATTGAAAGCGTAGACCCAAATTCAAATTTAATTGGAATTCATGGGGAGCCTGGCAATGCGCGTAACATCTGTTTTATTCTTGCGGATGGAAAGTGGTTTTTTTTGAACTATGCATATTTGATTTCAGGAGAATATATACCAGATGACAATAGAATCATTCTCATGTTTACCTCTCATATCGTAGAATTAAAGGGAATTTTTTTGGAGAATTTATTTCAAGAATTGATGAACAATTTAACCAAAATAATCAGAGTGGTGGATAAAAGATATCTAAACGACAATAATATAAATATAAGTGCTGTAGTTGAAATATTAATAACCTCTAAAACAAATTAATGCCTATATATAACTAACGTTTAAATTCTTTATATCTTGAAATTTAAAAACCATACAATGGCTCGGTGCGATTTCTTGCTTGCTATTTTCAAACTGCGATTTATCTGAGTCTAAAGCTGCATTTCCTTCTGTCGTATTAATATTGGAACTGTTTATTGGTTTGCTAGTTCGATCTTCCTGGGTCACTATTTGAGGAATTTCCTTTGGTTGAAAACTTACAATTTCTCGCTGAATATTATAAATTGAAATATATTCTAAAGAATCGTTCTTAAGCTTGTAATCATATATTGTACCGTGATATAGAACGACAGCATCGCCGATCTCACAAAGGAAATTCAATCTAATAATAAATAATTTCGAACGGTATAGTGCTCTATCTGATTTATCTGGGCTAAAAAGTAAGTCTCTTCCACTAAGTATATAAAACCATTCATTTTTGAACTTCAATAAATCAGGAAAGATAATATCAAGCCTTAATGTCAATACTAGAAAACGAGCAACATTACCAAGTATGAAAGCAATGAGTGATATTGAAATAGAAAATAAAGTCAGCCGTACAAGACCATTTATATAATCAATTCTTGAAAAGTCAAAACTAATAGAAACTGATTGATTTTTATCTGTAAGCTTACCAATGAGACTAAATACCTTCTCGAATTCAATTGTTGGAATCCACGCAAAACGAATTTGCAATTTTAGATATAGCCATATAAAAAAAGTATATAGTATTAATGAAATGAAAATTGCCCAAGCTAAGTGAGTATAAATATTTGAGGATTCAAGGTCCCCTTTTTCATTTCCATGAAACGACTTACGAAATACAAATCCAGGAAATAGGTAGATAAAGAAAATAATGGTCGCAAGTAAAGTCGTTGAGACAAAAGAGTTCAATAAAAATAATCTTTAAGAGTAAATTTGAAATATTAGACTTTAGCAGGTTGAATTAGTCCAAGCTTTGTCTTTTCTGCTTCGTATAAATCCTTTTTACCGTCTTTGATTTTAAACTTAACAATCCTTTTCGTCCATGTTTGCTCTACTTGGATAAACTCCTTTAAAGAAGGATATTCAATGTACTCTGTTATCAAGTTAAGTTGTTCTTTGTCCTCTTTTGAAGGAGAATCCTTATTGGCGAGTTTGTTATAGTATTTCGCAAGGCTCTCACCATAAGGATTACTCCATTTTGATCCTCGACGAAACCGATATTTGTATGGCACTTCTCGCTCCTCATTAGAAACTACTTCTGCAATATCTGTTTGGTATATCATAATTAAAGCTTTGGGTGAATGACTAAAAAAGAGTGCCTTTAACCTTACTTTTCATAAGTCAAGAAAGATACAACTTATTAAGTATAATGTCAAATGCCCCTTTTTAACTGAAATTGTGAATATTCCCTTGTTTGGAGATTGGTGACGTACTCAACCGCCTTCTGCGCATGAGATGCAGCCTGAAATACATACCTGCTATCATTCTTAAGAACCTTTAGCCAGGACTGAATGTAAGCTGCATGTTCATCTCTGGTCACAGGCTCAAAGCCCAGGTCAGCAGCAAGAAAACATGCTGCCAGCTCAGCAACCAGTTCTTCTTTAGCATAGCCTTCATCACCCCATTTCTTGCGATTGAAATCCCGGTTCAATCTAGTCGGATGCTTCGTCCAGTGGGCGACTTCATGGGAGAGCGTCGCGTAATAATTTGACGCATCAATGAAGCTTTCAAAGGGAGGCATTTCGATCCGGTCGGTGGCCTGAGAATAGGCAGCTTTAAAACCGGTGAAGATATCTGCCTTCGTGTTCCTGAAAAACTCTTCGAGCATTTCAATCCGCTTCTCGGAGTTGAGGATTTTCACTTCCGGAACCTTGTAAAAATCTTCCGGCAGTCCTTCGATCTGTGACGCATTGAAGACGCTGTATGATTTCAGGAAAGGAACATTCCGGCTTTCTTCCTCGCCGGAAGAATTCTTTTCAGTGATGATCATTTTGTCGGCATAGACCACCTGTGAGGCCTTTTCACCCTTGCGGACATGCGCTTTCATCTCCTGCGCCTGCCGGAAGGTCATCCAATAGGGTGAAGCATAACCATTCTCAACGGCACAGGCCCAGAGCATGAGAACATTGATCCCGGAATACGGTTCATCATTAAAACGTAACGGCCTCACGACATTGCTGGCCAGATGCTCGGAACTCCAAGGCTTTCGCCAGGTCAGCTCGCCTTTCTCAAGGTCGGCAATGATTTTATTGGTGACGCGCGAGTAAACATCTTTGAGATTGGATGTATTTTCAGTCATGAATGAACTCCTTTGAGGAAAAGAGAGAGCGCCTAAGCGCTCTCCCCCGATGTTTCGGTTTTCACCTTCGGCGGAAATGCGAGGTAACGTTTACCGTCGAGCAGGATATTGAATCCCGGTCCGCGCCTGTGCCGGAAAACCGCTCCGATCCTTAAGCTGTTGCCTTCTTCATCCTGATCGTAAATGAAGAACGCCGGCATTTGCTTTGGTTTGCTTTCATCTTGAGTTGACATTTGCATCTCCTTTTTGTTGCATGACCCTTTCGGGCGATGCCTCCCGGAAAGCCAGTAGTCCGTGCAGCGTCAAGGGTAAAATTGGGGGCAACCTTCAGGGGGAGCCGATTTTATCCTTGACGCGAGGCGCACGAACGCATGGCAGGGAGCCAAAGCATGCACGAATGGGAAGATGCAATTGGCCTTCTGGAGAACAAGTGCCAACCTGAAACCAAACCCTTTCTAAAATGCCGGATTCGCTTTACCGGAAGGCTTAGGCTCCGCTGCAACGGATCGCGGTTTCGGCTCATTCAGCGGCTGAAGACTGATTAGATAATCGACGGCCTTCTGCGCCTGTGATGCAGCGATGAAAATGAATTTGCTGTCGTGCTTCAGGATTTGCAGCCAGGATTTCACAAAGGCTGAATGAACGTCCGCTGTCGGCTCAATTCCCAGTTCTGCTGTAAGAAAGCAATAGCCCAACTCCGCCACGAGTGCTTCCTTGGCCAGAATGTGATTGCCGTTCCGCTCTTTCTTGAAATCGCGATTAAGACGGCTCTCATGCTGTGTCCAGTGGATCAGTTCATTCAATACCGCGCCATAATAAGCTTCCTGATTCGCGAAGCTGGAAGATGGCGTCATTTCGATTTTGTCGGAGGACGCATCATAGGAGGCCACACTCCCGGTATTGATTTCAGCCTTCGTTCCGGCAATGAACTTCTCCAGGGTTTTCAGACGGTTCTTCTTATTTATCAATTCCGGTTTCTTGTAATGAAAATCTTGCAGGCCTTCGATCTGATCGGCATTGTAGACGGAATACTCTTTAAGCTGTGTGGATTCCTGCTTCAGTGGTTCTCCATCCTCACCCTGTCCTTCGGTCACGACCTTATCGGCAAAGACAACGGTTGTGCTTTGCTGATCGACGGGAATGCTGGCATTAAGGTCGGTTGCCTGGCGCAGGGTCATCCAGTAAGGCGACTGAAAACCATTTGCCGATGCGCTGCCAGCAAGGATCAGGCGATTGATGCCGGTGAAAGGAACGCCGTTGCTCCGAAGCGGACGAATAAAATGGATTGCCTGTGAATCCTTCTGCCTCCACGACAATTCGCCTTTCTCAAGATCGGCAATGATTTTCTGCGTAACCTTGGAATAGATATTCTGGTTATCATTAAAACTCGTCTTGATGTTTTCAGTTGCTGTCGTCATAGTCTTCCTCCTTTGAGATTGAAAAAAAGCAAACAGTTAAGGCACTAATCCTTCATCGGCGAAAGATGTATATCCATCCCGCGTGACAATGATGTGATCAATGACCGGTAGTTCGAGCATCTTTCCGGCCTGAATAAAAGTTTTCGTCAATGATTTATCGGACTCGCTCGGAAGCTTATTCCCGGAAGGATGATTGTGCGCCATGATGATGCCGGTAGCCCTTGCCTTCAAAGCCGTGGCGAATACGATCTTCGGATCGACGATGCAGGCCGTCATACCGCCCGTAGAAATTTCAGAAAGGCCCATGCATCTGTTCCTGCGATCCAGGAGCATGATCTTGAACTGCTCGACCAGATCAATCTTGTTCTGGTTCCATGTATTCAGCAGCAATTCATAGGCGGCCTTTGATGAATCTAGAAGAGGGCGATTCTCGGCCCTTCCCTTGTTGCGATAGATCAGCTCGATCTCCGTGACGGAGAAAAGATCAAAGGCTTCATTGGATTTCATCTTTAAACTCCTACTTCACAAGGCCCAATTGATTCATGTGCCATTCGTTCACATCCTTGTAGGGTGCAAAACTGCCATTCATCGGCTTGTGGATGAGGCCAGCCTGCGTTTTGACGAAGCGGTCTATGGCCCGCTTTGTCTTTTCTCCGGCATTGTCATTGTCCGTCCAGGAATACAATGTTTCATATCCGTAGTTGCGGATATAAGGCAGAGCCAACTGAAGGCAGGCGACGGAATTCAGAACGATAACATCACCGTCAAGAGAGCCTTTCTTCTGCGAAGAAAGAACGGACAGAAAATCCATGAACCCCTCAAAGACATGAATCTCTTTTGTCATCGATACTGCGCCGCGAATGAAAGAGACTGTCTTTGGAGAAATACATCCTTTAAAAAAAGCATTTCGCAATTCAATCCCGTTGTCCTCATTGCGAAAACCCAGGGCAAGAAAAGTCTTGCCGGATTTCTTGTTGAAAGCCGAAACCTGCTTCACATATTTTTTTGCAAAACCTGAAGGGATACCGCGGGACTGAAGGTAGCGGATCAGTATCTGACTGTGAAGTGTCGTGACCTGCTTCACGACAATGGACACATCATCGCTCTTGTATTTTGCATTTGTCGGATAAGCAATCGGTGATATGGCGATGTTCATATTCGTCAGCCAGCGAAGCGCATCAATGATGGTGTGATCTTCATTCTGACTGGCGAGATAGGTCACAACAAAATCAATGACGGAACCCCCTTTGGCTTCGCCGAAGTCATACCAGACGTTTTTGCCGGTATGGACATGGAAGCTGGCCGTCTTTTCATTTCTGAGAGGCGAGGAATACCAGACCTCATGACCCTTCTGCTTCACGGGCTTTGCATTCAGACGATCCAGGATTGTCGTCAACTCAATGCAGTTTGCTTCTTCCAGCGTCATGGACATGCTTTCCCCTCCAATGAAAAATGGACTGGCGTAAGAATTGAATTCTCTGAAATGGCTTAAGGCCGCAGCCGTTCTTCCAGGAACCTGTCAAGGTCGGAAAGCCGGTAACGGACAGCCCGGCCCACTTTAATGGGCCTGAGGTCATACCGCTTTGTGCAGTCCCATACGGCCAACGTTCCCGGCGAAACGCATAGATACTTTGCAGCCGATTTCCGATCCAGAAGGTTGTCCAATTCCGCAGTTGCTTTCATTTCATTCTCCCCCAAAACACTTCGCTATAATTCAGAAGGTTGCACTTGAATATTCCCCTACAACCTTAAGTAGCTTATATACTCATCATATCTTTCTTTTTCCTTAATATTGGAAATATCTGATTACGTTAATAACAAATAACACGAGAACAGTGAATGATTGCTGTTAATTATAATTTCTGGGATGAAATTGTAATTAAATGATAGGTTCATTCCCGAATCACCCAACCCAAATTTTAAGCAATGGAAGGATTTATCATGAAGGGAGAATGGTTTCTTCCATCAAAAAAAGAAGTAAGAGTCCATGGAACATTGACTTTCGATCCTCACGAAGGAACTGAGCTTGAATTGTATGACAGTTTTGGCAATGAGAAATTGCTTCCGGAATTCATGGATCAGGAGATAATCTTAGGTTTAACGAGTGAAAGCAAACAAGTAACACTTTATAAATGCATGATGACCCGTTCAGGTGCGGCTACGCTTGTTCAGGGACAAGAGTCAGGAAAATCATCGGTTTCTTACTCTCCTCTTTTCTGCTTGGTTGGTTGCCACGCAGATAACAAAGACGAACTCAGATTTGAAAAGATATCGAGCGAAATTTACAATCTCGATGAATGGTTAAGAGTAAGTGGATTCATCAGATCGAATGAGGAATTTGAACTAGCGAAAACTTATGAAGCAAAGATTCACTATAAACTACCGGATCAGATAATTTTTCCATTAACTGAAGGACTTCAGGGAACATTCAACTTCACTGCGAGTCAACCAGGATTATACTTCTTTCAAAAGCAAGCAACGATTAAACAGCGCGTGGAGTTTGAGATAACCTCGAATGAGGAAAAGAATTTCGAAGAACTCCTTGAACACATTTTTACTTTTCAGAATTTTTTGGTTTTAGCACTATATGAAGGCACTTACCCTGCTTCAGTTACGCTGAGTGGAAATAGACACGTAAAAATTTTCAAGGAGTCAACAGAAAGAAAAAATATTCAATTATATTTTTCACGTAGAAAGGCTAAATTAAAGGAAAAGCCGAAAAGCGCTCGTGAAATGCTTTTTAGTTATCACCAATTGAAAGATAGATTTCCTTCAATTATAAAATCATGGTTTGAAAAATATGAACTGCTTGAACCGGCTTTTGATTTGGTCTTTGAACAATTCTATAGCGAAAACCGATTTACAGTTAATGCATTTTTGAATTTAGCGCAATCTGCGGAAACCTTTCATGCGCGCGTACACAATCATACGAGAATGCCAAAAGAAGAGTATGAGGCAATGGAAAAAGAAATACTTAAGATGACACAAGGAAAATATAACGACTGGCTAAAGGATCAGTTCAGTTGGGGGAACAGCCTTAGATTGCATACACGACTAACTGAACTTACTGAAAAATATACGAATCCAATCCTTGATAGAATTATTGGAGAAAAGGAAAAGTTTGTTCTGGATGTAAAGCGTTCAAGAAATTACTATACCCATTATTCCAATGATGGTAAAAAACATGCATTGAAAGGATCCGATTTGTTTTATCTCTCCGAAAGGATGAAAATACTTTTAGTGTGTGGGTTCCTAATGGAGATTGGATTGACAAAAGAAGAGCTATCTAAATCAATGAATGATTTAAAATGGAAACTATTCTCTCATCTTGCTAATTGGAAAGAGCCAAAATTAACGGATTCCAAATAAGAATCAAAAGCCTGCAAGTGACGCAGGCTTTTGATCCTTTATGCCAGAATTTCCAATCAGTTTTTAATCAGTGCAGCTTTCAGAATAACATTCCGTTCAATCCATAGGAATGCAGTGTAGTTGCCGGAGGCAAGTTTACCGGTATCAATAGGAAGGTTCGGTAGTACGTTTTTGTCCAGAACCAATCTTCCTGATTGATCATAGAGGGTCAGTCGCATCGTCCTTTCATCATGACACTTGATCGTGAACTGATCTTGAAATGGGTTAGGAAAGACTGAAACATCATGCTCACCGATTTGTTGTAATCCAACATGAGTAATGGTATCGACAAAAATATTCTCAATTCTGTTCGTCAGACTCCAGTTATCTTCTGTATCCTGACATCGCAGAAAGAGCGTATGATTTCCGACAAGAAGATGAACCGGTACATAAGCCTCGAATTGAAAATTCGCAGAATCGCTGAAAGCCGTTGCGGGAATGAAAGCGCCGTTGCTTCCAAACCCGCTGTCCACATCCCAGAAGTACTCCATATTTTCAATCAACTTCGGTGTGGTTGAACTGTCTTCCACATAGACCAGCCGAAAATTCGTTAGTCCCCAGTTACCATTATCATCCCTTGAACGATAGCAAAGTTGGTGCATACCGGGATTTAATCCTGCAAACAATGAAGGAGAGAACTGGTGATTGACAACATCAGGATTGGAAACGAAATTTGTTATGGGTGTTGCAAGACCAAATCCCGGATCGCTTCCTGTGAAATATTCAATCCTGTCAATATTGGATTGCGCAAGGGCATAGCTTCCCTGAAGCAAGGCCAGAATGAATAGTATCCTTGTCATGGCCTTAGTTGGTTTTTGTACTGATGGTTACATTGATGCTGTCACCCTGATATCCGGAAGGCGGCGCAAACAAATGATATATGCTTGGCACTTCCGGAATTCCACTTAATGTGTAAGGAGTCAAACCTCCAAACATTCCGATCTCGCTGGCAGTGGAACTGCCCGTGTGACAGATGTTGCATGTACTAAGTGGCTGATACTTGCCGTCATCCGAACCTGCCGAACCAAAAACTGAAGCCATAGGAATGATATGGTTTGTGCCGTTACCGGATGGAAACCATGAAGGTGCGCTTGGGAAGATGTTGTAATTCACATTACCCATCGTATTATCATTTTCCTCCAAAGTGTGAGTGGGAAATGACCACTGAAAAATATTGTCAATGACCTGCATGCCGGAAAATACATTCACCGTTGCTGCGAATACATTATTCCGCATGATGCCCGACCAGCTATTCTTCGCAGAAGTCGTTCCGCCAATCCGATTATTTGTCATCAATAGATTAGTAACTGCCAGCACATTTGTATTCGTGAACCCGAAATCAGCAATGACGGTGTTTTGCTGAATGCGTATGTTATCAAGGGCAAAATTGCCCGCGCCGACATTGACAAAGTAAATAGCCTGAACGATACAGTGACGGATTTCGATGTCGTTGTCATTGATATAGATTCCCCTGTTGCCTCCACTGGCTTCTCTGATATCAAGGCCGAGGACAACTGATCCTGCCGAACCGTGATTGAATTCTATTCTTTGCAGGTAAGACGTTCCGACATGATATTGCTTTCCAGGATTGGAACCTGCACCACCAAGGTAATAGCCGTTGCCAATCAAGACGAGTGGCTTATCAATGACAATGGAGCCATAACCTGCCGTGTTCGTGGTTGGCTCTACATGAATCGTGTCACCGGCAGAAGCCGCATTGACGGCAGTAGCCAGATCATTGTAACAGAGGGTGGGATTCGTGCAGTTGATGAATGCCGGTTGCTTGTTTACACGAAGGATCGTTCCCTGAGCAGGATTCATGACTGCTATAGAGAATAAACAGATAAGGGTTAAATTCAGAATTGTGATTTTCATTTGATGTAGTTTTTAAGGGTTAAAATTCACTTATGATATTGCACTGATTTTTTCTTCAAGTCCGTTCAGCAGTTTATTTCTTGCAGTAGACTCCGATCTGAGGACCGCCGTTCAGGCAACCGTTTTCATCGAGGGTGAAAACCTGGTTTTCTCCAGAGGCAGAAATGACTACTTTGTTTCCCTCCTTCCTATAAGTGGCTTCCTTTGTATTCCCGTATCCGGTTACTTCGACTTTGTCGCCTGAAACAAAATTGAGCTTGTCAAAGAAGGCATTGCTTTGGGCTTCGTATGTTCCGCTCATACTGCCGCCGCAACCTGATAGTAGAGCGAGTGTGAATGACAAGACTGTTATTGATAACAGTGATTTAATTTTCATCGGTGTGTGATTTATTTGGTTTATAAATATTTGGATTGATTAAAAGGCAGATAGAGAAAATACATTTCAAGGCGGCCTGATGGACGCAATGATTTGTAACATTCCTGACGGATTGCTCGAATGGGATAAAACTTTTTTGTGATGGATGTGCATTGGGCTTCGGCAAAAAAAAGGCGCAGGCTAATTCCCATGCCGGTCATAGAGGGAGTCGAAGCCCCGTACACACAGCAAAAGGAACGCCCACGCTTTACCGCAGGCGTTTCCACTTTACTTCCCTGTGTACATGAACTTTTCGACTTTTCTATGACAGGAGTTCTAGCGAAACGCTATATTTTAAACACTATATTTCTATACCATTCAGATGTTTTACGGGTTCAAAAGTATGGATTCTTTCTCGCAAATCCGACTCGTAATTAGCACATTTTGAATCTATTGACTCACAAGCATTTGAGCCCTTCCGTTACTTTTCGCTTCTCCAAGATCGATCATCACAACCTTATTCGCGCTGGTGTGGCAAAGGCTGTGATGATCTCAGCCGCTTACAGAAGGAGAAAAAATATGACGGAAGTAATTTCATACGATGCTCTTCAATCTTTGACTGACGAAGAGCTGAAGTCAAAATTCAATAACATTGCGGACCGGATTGTTCACCAAACGAACGAACGCGAAAAACTTTTGAATGCCTTGAACACAATCAAGGCAGAAATTTACTGGCGGAAAATCTGCCGGTAAATTTTTTTTGATTTTATTTTTCTGATTTGATAAAATTTAACCGGTTATAATTTCTGATGGGGGTATAAACGGGGGTATATCAAAAAATCGAATGCTGATTTCTTCAATGATTACAGATTGATAAATTTCAAGTTCGATACCCGTCACCCGCTCCAATTACATAATTATCCTACATTATCAGAAATTATTCATCTATGATAAAAGCAGATTTTATCATTGAAAAATAAGCACATCAGGTATAATCTACATCATCAGCTCCTACTTTTCTTTAATCTTTCTTAACCTCCGTTTGGGGGTATAAGTGGGGGTATAAAATAGCGTGGGGGTATCAAAATGGCCTTAACAGACAGCCAGTGCAAGAATAGCAAGCCTAAAGAGAGGCCTTACAAGCTCTCGGATGCAGGTGGTCTCTTCCTCCAGATCATGCCTAATGGATCAAAATACTGGAGATTAAAATACCGGTATTTTAAAAAGGAAAAATTGCTTGCCTTAGGCACATATCCGCTTGTTTCACTTCTGGAGGCAAGGCAGGAGCGAGATGAAGCCAAAAAGATTCTGGCCAAATCACAAGACCCATCTTATGAAAAAAAGCGAGAATACAGAAATGCCTTACACAACTCCAGTAGCACATTCAAAGCCGTGGCTTTGGAGTGGCGTGAAACTAAAAAAGAACAATGGAGCAAGGGTCATTATTTGAATGTCCTTCGTCGTATGGAATCAGATTTATTTCCGACTATCGGTAATGAACCAATTAATAAAATTGAAGCACCGGACCTGTTAATCGCGCTCCGAAAAGTTGAAAAAAGAGATGCCCTTGAAATGGTTGCACGTTGCAGACAGATTTGCTCCATGGTTTTCCGATATGGCGTTCTCACCGGAAAATGTAAATACAATCCCGCCATTGACCTTCAGGGTGCTTTGAGAACCCGAAAAAAGAAGCACTTTGCCGCGATTAATTCAAATGAGATTCCGGAGTTGTTAAGAGCAATTGAACTGAATGAAGCAAGGCTATTCGCAAGAACCCGACGTGCTATTCAATTATCAATGCTAACCTTTGTCAGGCCGGGAGAACTACGGATGGCGAGGTGGAGTGAAATTATTATTGGTAAAAAAGAGTGGCTCATTCCTGCGGAACGCATGAAAGCTCGTCGTCCTCATATCGTTCCACTATCTGATCAGGCAATTTCCATCCTGGAAAAGCAAAGGAACGAAACGGGTCATATCAACACTGATTACGTATTTCCGGGCCGCTCTGATCCTCAGGAACCAATGAGTGATGGCACAGTAAGAATTGCTCTACAAAGGTTGGGTTTTAAAGATCGAATGACAGCCCATGGATTCCGTGCCCTGGCAAGAACTGTAATTCGGGAAGAATTGGATTACGATCCTGATGTTATCGAAGCACAACTGGCGCACAGACCGCCCGGGGCATTAGGGGCGACTTACGACCGATCTCAGTTTTTGAAGAAGAGGCATCATATGATGCAAGATTGGGCTGATTATTTGGATGAAGCCTCGAATAAAAATTAAGAATGGCAAGTCGATTTTAACACTCTTATAGGAAAAATAACTTTTTGTATCGCTTTTAAACTAAAAGGATTATCATATTTTTGTCGAAATTGAGGGATAACTATGCGTGGACTAGCTTATGAGTCTAAATATGCATTAAATGCTATTTGTCCTTACTTTACTATGTTTCCACTTGAGTTTCCGCTCAAGATTTTAAAGAAGCACAAAGAACAAAGTCCAGTTATCTTAGATCCTTTTTGTGGTCGCGGGACTACTATTTATGCTGCTCGCGAGTTAGGTTTGTCTGCATGGGGTATTGACACCTCACCAATTGCGGTAGCGATTGCCAAAGCTAAATTGGCAACTTCTAAAAAGAGTAAGATACTTTCTCTCGCAAGGAAACTTATTGCTACGCCAGCTAAAAATATCCCAACATCAAAATTTTTTAGAAACGCTTACTCGAATTCTACTCTCAAAGAAGTATGTGCTTTACGCGAAGGTTTATTTAGAATAAGAAAAGAAACTGATGAATCTGTTCTATTAAGAGCAGCCGCGCTCGGTTGTTTGCATGGACCTTTGACTAAAACTATCGATACCGCTTCTTATTTTTCTAATCAGATGCCGCGAACTTTTTCTACAAAACCTGATTACTCCTGCAAGTACTGGAAGGAAAGAGATTTGGTGGCGCCGAAAGTCAGTGTGATCAAAGTATTGGAAAGAAAATTGAATCGCATAGGCAATCTGGAAGATGAGAGTACCGGTAGTCCGGTTCAAATTTTATGTTCTGATTCCAGCATACCAATGTCTTATGAGAGTATACCTGATGACATTTCCATTGTCGTCACTTCACCACCATACTATGGTATGAGAACCTATATACAGGATCAGTGGTTAAGGTTATGGTTTCTTGGAGGGCCGGAAGATTTGTTATACGAAAATAATGACCAACTTAATCATCATGGTCAATTAGCCTTCATTAATGATCTAGCTTCGGTATGGACGAATATCAGTCTTAGGTCTGATGCAGAGGATCTCCACTTATATGTTCGTCTTGGCAGCATTCCCTCTACCAAAAGTGATCCGAAAGAAATTTTTTATTCATCACTTGAAGAATCTGGTGGGTGGAAGCTTGTTTCTACTCGCAGCGCAAAAACAGCAGATGAAGGACGTCGCCAGGCTGATCACATGGCGACCACTTCAAAAGCTACGATTGAATATGACTTTCATGCAGTCCGTCGTTAGTGCCATCTTATTTCTGCAGATCGTCTTTGTCCGTTAAAATCCAGCTCAACACCGATTCGATTTGAACAAAATTCTTCGATATATGATTTGATAGCAACAGAAGTTTTTCTTGCCTTCTCATCAGTCGGTAAATGATAAGCGAGTGCTTTAGGCATAAGCACTATGCACTTAGCCTGAGCTCTGGAAACTGCAACGTTTGTTCTTTCCATCTGTAGAAGAAACTCTTCTTCACCTTCTATAATATCTAAATCCCCTACACCAAAAGAAACAATAATCGATTGTCTTTCCCCTCCTTGAAATCTTTCAACCGTATCTACAGCATCGAAAATTAATTCTCCAGATACTCCCGGGAATAGTGTTCTCAGTTCCTTTATGACGAGGGCTTTCTGTGCTTTATGAGGTGTTACTACCCCCAGGCCTAGTCGAAAGAAATCATCATCAGTATAGGGCTTAAAAACAAAGCCCTGAGCTTGAGGAGCCATCGATGAAGACATGCTATGACGGAGACAATAAGCAAGACCAGCTACAACCTTCGCTTCAACTTCATTAGCCTGTGATGAGACAATATCATCATGAATAAGTGCAGTAACTCGACGATCAGGTGATAAGATTTGACGATATGCATCTGTTCGAGGCAAACCTGGCGGCAGAGATGCAATTACATCATCTAACTTTTTTATTAGGTGTAAACTGCGATCTTTATTGTAAGCCTCTAATAGTGCAGGATAATTTAAGGTCTTTGCAAAATCGACAAGGTCTTGATTAGAACGATAGTTTATAAGCAATTCCTGTGGCTTTATATCAAAGCGCTTAAGAAGGTAGGTCTGAATACTGCCGACGAGATACTCTGCATTTGTAGGGGCTTCTAGACTTGCAATCGGCGGCATTTGTAAATGATCACCTGCAATAATTAGTTGGCCAGATTCCTTTAATACTGCAAACGGTCGGAGAGCCATTGTCACTGGCACTTGAGAACATTCATCAATCACAACAACATCAAATATTTCTTTAAGAGAACCATTATCATCTGCACTAGATAATGGAGATAAATAATTCAAAATATTATGCGCTGTTGTTGAAACGATAGTCACGACATCAGGATTATTCAGGCTATCGATAAGAGCTTGAGTATCTTCATCGGGATTATTTATTTTTGGTTGCAGAGAAATTAAATTAACGTGGTCGTTCACTTGAGATGCAGGCCTGAGAGTACGACTTCTCGAATACACCCAAAAAATATCGACTTTGCATCCTGGGTCCTTATTGAGACTTTGCAACACACGATCCGACAATTCTTCGGCTGTTCTGTAGTTTGGCCCTGACAATAAAATTTTGCGCGCTTTATTCACATTCTGTCCTTCGTAAACAAGACCGTGAATCAGTGCTGCAAGCGTATTTGTCTTTCCTGTTCCTGGAGGACCCCACACAATGGATAATTGATATTTTACAGCATGAGCGATCGCCTTCTCCTGACTTTGATTGAGATATGGTGCTACTTTCTTTACATACTTAAATATAATCTCAACTTCCTGATCTGAACGAACAGGCTGCTTCGCCAATTTATCTGCATCCCAAAGTACAGAAGCAGCCGGAGTGATAGCATCAGTTCCTTGTGAAACCTTATTCCTACCTGCGCCCATTGCAGCGAGAGATTCCTTAGCAATTTTTGAATTGCTCGGATTTCCAATGGAGTCTAAAATTCTTCTTGTATTTGCGGTATCGTCGTAAGCCATACCTTCAGTGATAAAAATTGATTCTCTTTCAATATGAATCAAATCTCGACTGAAAAGTTCATCGAAAATGGACTGCAAAGCTGACCATCGCGGCCTGATTTGAATAATGGCTCGTCGTTCAACTCGGTCGAAACTCTCTAGGCTTACAGCGATGAGTTTATGCAGAGGAGTATAGAGATCACCGGGATTTGAACTTGAAGTTATTCCAAGTGAATAGGGGCTTTCCAGAGGAAAGCTTGCGTTATTCACAAACCCCAAAACATAATATGCATTGCCTTCTTCCAATTTTGCTTCGGTAGAATCTTCGCTCACTTCAAATTCATACCTATGATTACCTAAGTCAGATATCAAACGTGGCATAAGTATCGCCTGGTACGAAGCTTCTAAGCGCTCAACCTTTGTTACGAGATTAGCCTTTCGTTCATTCTGCGCAGTTGCAGTCTCAACATAGTCCCACTGCATCCATAGCTTTGAATCGTATGCAAGTCTATTTGCACCACGCGGGATAGAAAGATTCAGTGCAGGTGCTTTACCAGAAATTTGGCCTTTGAAGTCTTGACGAAGTCGAGCTGTAATACTGGCCAATGCCCAAGTATGTGCTTTAAGAACTTCCATGTATTTTTTCATGGCTTCCATTAGACTGATTTGCTTACCGTACATTTTTATTGTATTCGTCGAGGATTTCCAAATCTCAAAAATCCTTTCACGCGGAATCGCATTTCCCAGTCGCTCTCGATAGTAGGTATCCACCTTACGAGGTGTCATGTTCGGATGATGATAGGCCTCAGCAGCTCCCAACAGAGTGCTTGCAAACTTCACTGGCAACCGTAACGAGAGATCAACAATATCTTTTATAAATATTATTCCCGGCGCAATCTGTTCATCTTTTTCCATCAATTCTTCAGATGGAAACAGCCAAGCTAGTGCACGCTCTGTTTTCTCAGGTAAACCGAGCACTTTAATTAAATGTCTACCGAATGCATTACACAACTCATCATATTGTCGTGCTTCCCAAAAACAAATCTGAGTAGCAACGTTTCCCCAACCATTATCAGTAAATATCTTCTGTATATCAGAAGCAGCCTTAGCAAACTTTTGAATAAATTCTTCCAGCGCAACCCATTCAGTATCCATCAGATCTTTTCCAACAACGACCGCTTCTTCCTTAATTGTGATAAACGTTTTTGATTCGCCATCAACAGTGAATGTTTCGCCGAACGGCGGAAAAGCAATTCCTCGAAAAGCGATCCCTGTCAATAAGCCAGCGCCTGAATCAAAATTAACAATGATCTCAAATTCAATATTAAAATTTTTTGCAAATCCTGCAATGCGTGCCGCACCATCAGTTGTAAGATCACCCGTTTTAATCGCTCTAGCCCGTTCACCAATTTGCGATCGATCCTTCTTCAATAATGTATGCTTTCTGAGAACAGGTGATGCAGCTTGAATTCCGACCAGTTGCTTTACTTCACTGTGGCCGTCGCCAGATAGAATTTGCGTTGCTCCTTTGCTTAATCCAGACATCTGACTTAAATGGTCTGAAGTATCGGCAGCTTGAAGACAGTAGTCTTCTGCATGAGTGTTATAGTGTTTCAGAGAGTCACCAAACAGCCACTCCTTATTGCCTAACCAATCACACGCCCCGCATTTTGAGTTGACATGATAAGGAACAGTTTTCCAACCATCTGTATCACCTTTACTTACAACTCTTGGAACATCTTCTTTAAAGAATTTACGTACGCTCGGCATAAACAGCATGAAGTCAACCAAGCCATCTTCCAAGTCGATGAGTAGAGCTTCAATCCTTTTTTGAGAAGTCGCTGCGCTTTTGAGTGTAAGAACATTGTGAAAGTGCGGCATCTCGACATGCTTCCACAAGTAAACTTTATCTGAAACATAATAGTTTGCACTGAATGCTTTACCGTTCGTTGCGAGCCAGTTCGATAGAAAAAAAGCGTAGAGACAAACTTCCGCAGCATAGCTTGAGTTTGCCTCAGTGACGTTTTTTAAGTCGATAACACTTATAGCATGTCGCTTTTCCCCAGGATTTATTCGTACTCTCTTGCCGCTCGGTAGCACTTCAAAATCATTCGAAGATGATTCTCGAATCAGTAAGGCATCCGGAATTAATCCATATAATTCCGGTATCAGCGCGATTTCATTTTTATCAAGGCCTAAATTTGTCAGAGCTGGTTCGCGAAACTGCTGTGGATGAAAAATAGGTTGAAGAATAAAAGTCGGGAGAGTTTTTATTTTCGGCAGCGCATCTTCAAGTTTAATTTCTTGAAAACCACTTTCACAAACTACATGATCAGGAATAGCCCGTTGCAAATTATCAAACTGTTCGAGCTCAAATTCTCGTCCTGATTTAGTAACTATAGCAACATTCGGACGCGTCTTCAATGGCAGGGGTAACCCGGCCTTAGTCAAAACATCAGGTCTATTCCCAAACAAGGAAAGATAAAGCTGTTTGTCACACTGCGATCTTAAGTATTGTGAGAGAGTACTTTTGCCTAAACGTCTGCTGGGTAAGGTTGCGCTCATTTCTCTTTCCGATTCTGTTTCGACTCAAATATTTAACCTGCAAAATTAAGATATTCAAGACTCAGTCTTCTTCTCAGGTCAATTGAAATTTGTATCTCCTTTGTACCCGGTAAAGTTGAAAAACCTTAAACTTAAGTAGTGAAGGCCACCAACCTCAGTGATATGAATCTTTAATAATTGTTCTACCCATGTTCTACCTGCCAAAATCCGAATTAAAAAATGCGACTCGTCAAAAGCCGCATTTTCACTCTGTACCCGGGGCGGGAATCGAACCCGCACGGCCTCAACGGCCACAGGATTTTAAGTCCTGCGTGTCTACCAGTTCCACCACCCGGGCAAAAACTTATTTCAATATTTCCATTCTCCTCGATCTCTCTTTCAATAATCACCCTTAGGCGTGTCTACCATCCCGATAGCAATCGGGACCACCACCCGGGCAAA